>Ga0265295_1000393_pt1 | contig 89436 bp, 80 predicted proteins | sample Munlansysbiofilm_FD_192503 | JGI IMG/M metagenome (GOLD analysis project Ga0265295, IMG submission 192503) | Leachate microbial communities from a municipal landfill in Southern Ontario, Canada - Methane capture system biofilm | ecosystem: Engineered > Solid waste > Landfill > Unclassified ... | reverse complement strand
CAGTTTCTGGCAAGGTTAAGAAGAAAGACAAAGTGCTATTCCAAAAGTCTTGAAATGTTAAAATATTCTGTTCTTCTCTTAATGAAGTACAGGAATAAAGAGATAGATATGTTTAATTAACAATGCCAAAAAAAGAACTTGCCCCCTGAAGAAGGGGCTATATTGTTTTCTAATTATACGATTTCACCGAAGCGACCTGAAATAATTGACAGATCCTGGATGTTAACGACGCCATCCTGGTTCACGTCCCATCGGGGCAGGTCACCTGTGTATGTTGCACCATAGTTCTGGCATACCAGAGTGATGTCAAGTATGTTCACTATACCATCTTCATTGACATCCCATCTTGGATGCAGTTCAGTAATGCTTATTGTTCTTGAGGCACTTACCTCATCGATACCATCACTTACTATTACTTCTATGCTGTGGGTTCCTGCAGATCCATAATCAAGGTTCCATGTATAGCTTGAAGTTGTGCTGACCTGTGAACCATCGATCTTTATGATGTAACTGAGGCTCTGTCCATCCTCATCGCTTGCAAGCACATTCACGTTGACCGTGGACCCTTCCTCAAATACTGAATTATCTACGGGTTCAAAGAGGCTTATCACAGGGGCATTGTTTGGCTCAATGACATTGATCTCAACAATCATAGAATCCTGAAGGTAGCCATCTGTAACCTCAAACACTGCCTCATAGCTTCCTGTATCACCTGCTAAAGGAGTCCAGCTTAAAGTAGCTGTTTTGGCATTGAAGGATGCACCGGATGGAAGTGATGTGGCAGAATAACTCAGCTCATCTCCATCATCATCTGTTGCACTGACAGTGAAGCTCAGACTTTCCCCTTCCTTCACATAAATGGAAGGGAGGACTCTGAACTCAGGAGCTGTGTCGATGAGAACTGTAGTGCCTGATGCGGCATATCCTGCAGGATTGGAATTGACATCACTCAACACCACGCCTGCAAGCTCAATATCCAGGATACCGGTACTGCTTCCAGCCAGCATATTCACCGTAGCCATGGTTCCAGGCTTTGATGTGGTACCTGAACTTACTATAGCGGAATACACTCGCTTTAAAATACCAGCACTGTTATCAATACCGTCATTTTCAAAGGTGGTAGAACGTCCGGTCAGTGAGAAGAGCTTGCCTTCTGTTACAGATGACACAGTTGCAAGCTGACTGTAATGCAGGTCGAACTGTGAACCTGTTAGATCCTGTACAGGCTCTATGTACACATCAAGGCTGAATGCTTCACCAGGTGCCACAACAGTTGTGGAAGGAGATATGCTTATTATGTTTCCTCCTGGCGTCTCAGCCCCGGAGACAACTGCTGTCCATGTCCTTGTGATAGTTCCTGCTGCTGCAACAGCATCGAACCTGACCGTATGTGTGCCTGGAGTATCCCATTCATGTACATGAGTTACTGCATCGCTTTTCACAAGCTTACCATCAAGATACCACAGAGCACTTGTGAAGTCCTGACCAGAATCTACAGCAAATGTTGTAGATTCACCAACTGATGATGTAAGCGAGCTTGCAGTTGGTGTGAAGGAGATGTCTGTTCCTGCAGAGCCTGGTATAGGTTCATCTGGTGCTTCAACTGGTACTTCAGCTCCCTCATTGATTTCCCATGTCTGCAACACTGCACCATTTGCATTGGAACCTGAGAACATAATGCTGTGTGAACCTGTTTCAATGTCCCATTCATATTCCATTGATCCTGATGACATGAGCTTTCCATCTACATACCATTCCATGCTCGTAAGAGTTTCGTCAGACCAGACTCTGAATGTTTTGGATTCGCCTGCTATGAACTGATTATCTTCACTTGGTGCAAATCCTGTTATGTGTGGTTCGTCTGCAAACTGATTATCTTCACTTGGTGCGGTTCCTGGTATACGTGGTTCGCTTGTAGCTTCGTCTGGAAGGATCGCTGTTATGGTGTATGTGGGGATGTTTGGGTCTTCACGGTACCAGGTGGAGTCTGGGGAGATACCACTAAGGGATACCGTTTTCCCATTCGGGCCTTCGACATTCATCGTATAGCTCATAGATTCTTTATTCAGATTACCAGCATCATCACTTGTTAACACATAATCTATCAGCACAATGGAGTTTTTCGGATTGCCTGAGTTTGGTAAAGCAGTCTGCCCACTGGAGTCTGTTGTTGCGAAGTTAAGTGGGAGGGCATTGTACCAGCGGGTGTGAGTTCCACCTGAATATGTTATGTTATGCATGTTTCCAACGAGTTTGCCATTTTCATCGAAGTAGCCAGTGCCATAACCACTTACACCACCTTCCCCAGGTCCATATCTATCAGAAATGTATTCTCTGTGTTCATATAATGATTCTGCGGGGTATTTTGAATCCGACGATTCAAAAGAGATATCTGAGCTGGATTTAGGAACATCTAATGAGTCCTTTAAGATTACATCTAGATAATATTTGGTAACGATTTCCGCTTCATCATATTGGTATGTTCCTTCAACTCTTGGATGACCACTTATTGAAAGTTTTACCTCATCATAAAGAGTATTTAGTAGAGCAAGCGTGGATTTTTCATTTTTATTCCAATAATTCTGATAATACTCGTACTTTAATGCCTTCATAGTACTGATATCAACGCCACGGAGATCACTATCTTTTAGGGTTGTTGCATTTTGTATCCATTCTCCTCCAATAACCTTCAGGCTAACATCCATCTTGGGGTCAACAAAGGTTACATTTTCAACTACGTAATCCACTAAATCCATCCTCGGTACTATCCAAAGTCCTTTTTCACCATAAGATTGTCTTTTTTTCTGATTATAGTTTTCATAAGCACCTCTCATGGTATAATCACCATAATCAATAGAACTGTGATTGCTGAGTATCACATTTCTTATTGTAACTTCGTAAGGAGCATCCAGGAAAAGGTTTCCAGTGTTATCAATTGTTGAATTTTCAACTATGAATTGACCAAGGAAATCGTATATATGATTTGTTCGTGGTTGTGATGTTTTAGCATCATTGTTCCTTGAAACATCTGGATCATACACATTTTCAGATATCGAACTTGCAAAGTTCCATATCATTGGATTGTCAGTTGCTGTTATTGTTGAATCTGTTATGCTAAGCTTTACTCCAACTTTAGGATTGATGCTGAGGGATTGATCAGAAGTATCAATAATCAATTTTTCACTGTCAATTATTAATTCACTGCCATCATACAAGGCAATATTTGTTTTGAGTATTGCAGTTTGAGTGTTAGGATCATATGTAATATAATCTGGATTATTAATTGCATCTGCAATTTGCTCCAAAGTTACATTTTTACCAGATACTTTAATACCTACTTCATCAACTGGATCCAATTTTCCATAAGTTGTTTCCCCTGTTTTCCACCATTTAGGATATGTTCCATACTCTATTGTTGTAGGTGGATATATGTATCTATCTTTATACACCTCAATACAATCCAACTCTAGCAAACTGTTTGCAGCTAATGACAATTTACTTGCACTAGACAGGGCATCTTCAAAGTTTGCATGAACATTAGGCATCATTGCACCATCAACATATACTGTCCACCATCCTTCATTCGTTTTGATGATTGTCATGTCTAGCCATTCATCATTATACCAGTGATGAACACCTGGAGCTTGACCCAACCAGCGTCTTGACGCAGGTACGTATCCATGTTCATTTAATATTGAGAAATAATCATGAAATTCATTGCTTTGCCATTCTGATCTCCAGCTGTAGCCATTTGTATCAAACACTTGGAAATAATATATGTTTTTCACACCAGGATTTCTAATTTTATATTTAAATGTTCCATCTGTAATATCAAATTTAGTTGATAATACATTTCCTGAAGATGTTGAAGTACCTGATAAAAACCCTTTAGATACAAGATTATTTGAATTACTATAATATGGTAATTCTCTTCCCCACGGGTCAGTTACATAACCCGTTCTCCATACATTATTTCTATCTGTGAAATAATCAATGAAATCGGGTGCTTCGTTTTCTGTTAAACTTGAAATTAACCATTCTCTTATAAAAGTTGAACTATTATCATATGTTCCTTCAGCTCTTATTTCCCAAATTTCAGATGAAGGCTGACCCTCAACTCCTTCTGGAACACTAAATGTAAAAGAATCTAAATCAACATTTTGATTTACTTTATTTACAAACCAATCATGTGAAGCAACACTGTTTTCATTTATCGAAAAAGTAATCTCTTCACCTGTTTCAACCATGAATGAATAACTGTCATTATTTGTTTTTGTATTATAACAAATATCTTCATTTGGCTCATATGTTTCTATTTTCATGTAAGGGATATTCACACCTGATTCACTGGAGTTAAATCGATGATGTTGACCATGTGCTGAACGTGTTTGAAATGCATAATATCCCGGTTCATCAACAACTGAACTAATATTCCATGTAACCCATTGACCTACAGAATAAGGGGCATGAGCAACTGTATAATCCTGCCATTTTTCCACACTGGGCCTTCCGCTGTTCCATGTAACTTCATCTGCTTCCCAGTCAGGTGATATTCTGGCTAAAGCAATTGTTTTAGATCCATAACCACCTGTAACAAACATGTTAAGAGTCGCAGATCTAGTAGATTCTGGCACATAAAATTTTACGTAAGCATATTGTGTTGTATGGGTGCTGGAATGAGAATACAAGGATTCAGCTGATTCAAAGTTTATGCTTGCCTCATTGTTGTCTATATATACATCTTCAATGGGATTTATTAGTATTTCATCTGCTGCTACAATGTTGATTAAAGTCAAGGTTAATAGTAATGTCCATATAAATTTTGTAAATTTCACGGTCTCACCTGCTTATATATCTGATTATATATTATCATACTATAAAATTAGACGTGTGGACATGGTTATATAAGCTATGAATACAGATGGCATAAAAATGCTATAATGTACATAAATGTTCAGTAAGTTGTCCATATAATTATTCCAGAAGCAAACGTCTTCTTTTGTTATTTTTGCAAGTTTAATCCAACTCAATACCATTCTCATGAATTCTTTTTGCTAATGATACTGGTTGTACTATATAAAAATGCGTTAATTCGACTCTGTAGAAAACCTATTAAAACAGCATTGTTGACTCAATTTGACAAATTATGTCAGTTTTGCCAGTACATCTTAATTAATTATATATGTTGTTTTCTTCATAATTCAGAGGATTTCTACATAGCCGTTAATTCATCTTAATGATATATTGACAAACAAAGTGTTTAGTATAAACATTTGTGATGGTACAAATCATCCAATAAAAAAGAAAATGGAAAAAATTTCCTTTTATTAGAATAAAACAAGAAATTTATATTTAATGCTTGCTTTTAATGATATTAAAAATCGAATAACATCAGCAATGATGTGTCGTGGGAAAAGTAAAAACCTTTTCGGATATTTTTGAAGGTTTTTATCTATTATCACATGTGCCCACATATACAGCAATATAGATAAAAATAATAATGGTGAAAATAAGTTTTGCATAAATATATAACTTAATAATGTCACAAACAACGATATTACTAAAAAAACACTTTTATTATAGATGTGGCCTAACATAAGACCATCCTTTTTTAAGTGTTCAGGATGCTTTTTATACATTAAAACCCAATATTCATGCTTTCTCTGACGTTTCAAGTAGTTTCTAATTGAAGCACAATGTATTTTGTGATGAACTACGATAGAAGGCTCAAAAAGAATATGTCCTTTTTTTCGAACCTTCCAGCCCAATTCTATATCCTGTAAATATCTCATTTCAAGATCAAACATACCTACATCTATAAGAACATCTCTTTTGTAAAAGACATTTGGAGTGACATAGGAACCATTATCTTCAAGAACGTCTACTCGGCGCGCTATTGTATATTTTTTATCTTTACAGGTACCAAAAGTAACTACCTTTCCATACACCCCACAGATATCAGGATTTTCTTTAAAACGTAGCATTGCAAGCTCAATCCAATTATCGGGTAAAATACAATCATCATCAGTAAATCCAATAATAGGAGCTTTTGCATTGATAATTCCAAAGTTTCTAACTTTTGCAGGACCTTCAATATTGCTTTTAATTTTGAAATATTTTAGATTATGAGTGTTTTTGTCAATTAAATCCTTGACTGTTTTTTCAGTATCGTCTGAACTATTATCATCACAAACGATTATTTCATATTTATCTTTGGAATACCTTTGATTGAAAAGAGAATCTAACGTCTCTTTTAAAGAATGGCATCTATTACGAGTAGGAATCACTATAGAAACGTCTATATTGGTCAATAAATCCACCTGCTGTTTTGATATAATGAGATCATTTTGTTCTAAAGAAAAATCTCCGTATTGTTTTTGAAACATCTTAGGCCCTTGTTTTATTTTCCATATTTTAAGTCATACGAATATATTAAACACAAAATATGTTAATTTTGTCATCGTGTTTGAATTGTATTAAACTCTATAGAATCAATAACAGCTTATATATATATTTATTTATTTCAATTCCCACAAACATTCATATCTGGGACCATTGTTCATCCGTGCAATATGAGAAAATAAGGATATAAAAGAAGAATGTACCCAGAACTTATCTATTAAATCCTCATCCTCATAATCCAATCTTTTAGAATGTGTATAAACACCAGCTGGGATTTTTTTTCCAATTTGAGTCGAATACAAACGCAGGTTTTTTAACCGCTTATCGAAAACAGAAGTTACATCTAATTTTGTGGGAGTTAAATCAGGATTTATTTCCCTTATATGCTGTTTTATCTCTTTGAAAGTGAACCATGACGCATAAGGTATATCCTCATAAAACAGAATTGGATTTCCCAAATCCTCACAAGCTTTAATGCAGCTAAGCAAAACAATTTGATGATCTATGTGGTTCCCCAAAGCAAGTGGTGAAACTACAAGACTTCCCGGAAAAGAAGAAATAATATCATATATGGCTTCAGAAACTTCTTCAAATATTGGATCTGACTTTGCTTTTGAAGTGAATATCTTCTCATCTGTATCCAAACCTCTCAATGGTGGTTCCGGAAAGTGCAATGTTTCCAAGGATAAACCTACAGTTTCAGCAAATATTTCATCTTCCTTTTTTCTTTTTAAAGTGATTTCTTCCTCACTGCTTAATTTAATCCTTGGAGAAAAAGTAGATCTTGAAAAAACAGTAATCATTAAGGGATTTTTAAAATAATCTAGCAATAAAGCCCCCCCCAAAGAGTAAGCTATATCATCAGAGTGAGGGGAAAACAGAATAGTGTTTGTTTCTTTTGTCATGATAATAACCTATGTCATAATCCATAATAGTTCTATACACATATAAATAATATCAGAATGATATTATTTTTCTGTAATAAACTTCTTTGATACATCCTTACATAATTTTACAAATCTTTGAGGGAAAGATCTTAGGAATTCTAATAATAAATGGTACTTTAACAAATCAGAAATAACCATAACAAGGCATTTAATTCTGAATTTCTCTTCGAATTTATGATTACCTAACCTCGAATAATATTCAGCCAACCAGAAAGCAGTATTTAACCTCATGGCCTTTTGTTCTCTTTCAGATTTCATAGACCATATTCCTCCTTCATGAACACGGTAAACAGACGGCTTTATCATTGGTAGATAAATTCCGTGGCCATATTGTCCCAAAATAGAATTAAGAAAAGCATCGCCATTTTTTACATAGCTTGCTTCTGGGGGATAATTTCTGAATATTTCAATATTTCTAAAGAATACTGTCAATGGAAATATTTTTGCTTTCCATCCCATCATTTCAGAACTTGTAAAAGAACGTTTTTTACTAATAGCTATTCTAGATTGATTGCTAAATCCTTCATTATCTAATCTTTTTTCATCATGAAAACAACAGACAGCGTCAGAATTTTTTTCAAGACATTCAAACTGTATCTGTAATTTTTTAGGGTCAGTCCAGTAATCATCTCCCTCGCAAAGAGCAATGTATTTTCCTTTTGCACTTGGATAAAGAAAAGTAGGGAGAATTTTTATGTTTTTTGAATATTGATTAACATTCTGATAAATTGGCTTTATTAGTTCAGGATACTTCAGCTCATAAGATCTGATAATATCTGCTGTTTTATCAGTTGATGCATCATCATGTATAATAACCTCATATTTGAAATCGGTTTCTTGCATAAGGAAGCCTTCTATAGAATCAGCAATGTAGTCTTCATGATTGTATGTAATACAACAGATACTTACCATCATTTCCTCATCATTATCCATCATGCATTCCTCTTTAATTTATCATTAACTAATTGCTTAGTAAATTTTAAAGCTTCCAACTTAAATATGTAACTTGCCATAAGGTATATGCTAAATGCACTGATGCCAAAGAAAACTAATTCAATCAATGCTGGCAGAGTTGATATTTTTTCAGCATAGTATGTCATTATTCCTATAAATCCAGACAAGAGTAATCCGGGGGCAAAATCTCTAATTTGTTCTCTGGCAGGGTAATTTATTAATTGTCCGGAATAATAACTATTTGGCAAGTATGATAGCACAGATGATATAATTTGGCCTATAAGAATTCCTATGACACCAAATTGAATACTGACTAATAAAATAGCCATAAGAATTAACTTTTTGATAATTTCTAAATAAAGAAATAAATCTGATCGGCCTTTTACTTTAAGTATATTCAAATTTATTGTGTGAAGAGGTTGCATTACAGCAGAAATACACATAAGTTGCAGATAAGGCACAGCGGGTAACCATTGTTCATTAAGAAATACAGTAAAAAAAGATTCTGCAAGGGCTGCAATGATGGCCATCACAGGAAAAAGTCCGAAAGTTGTTACCTGAATTATTTTTCTATATCCTGCCTTTAATCGGATGTCATCTTCCTGAAGTGTTGCAAGTGCTGGATAAGTAACTGTTTGAATGGAATTTACCAGCTGGTTAAGAATTAAATCCCTTACTTTGCTAGCAAAGAAGTAATGACCAGCGATTGTAGCTGTAAATATTTTTGCTATCACTATCACATAAATATTCTTAAAAAATGTATTTAATATACCGGACAAAAACAGTTTTGAGCCAAATCCAAACATTTCTACTAATGATTCTTTATTGAAAACAAAAGTAGGACGCCATATATCCATCGACCACAATAAAAAAGTTGATACCAAAGACGAAATAATCATTTGAGCTATTAAAGCCCACACACCAAATCCGGAATATGCTATAATAACTGCAAATAAACCAGAGATAATAGTTGCTGGAACTGCTACCTTAAGCTGTGCTTTAAAATTGAGATTTCGGCTGAGAATAGTACTCTGTACAATCTGGAAAGAGTTAATCAAGATGACAACTCCAACGACTCGTACAAGAGTAATAAGCCTTGGTTCTTCATAGAACATAGCAATAAATGGAGCAGACATGAAGAGTAGCAAATAAGATAACCCACCCAAAGCCAAATTGGTATAAAAAGCTGTGCTGAAGTCAGAGTCAGTAGCATCCTTTTTACGAATAAGGGCTTGGTTAAACCCTAAATCCATAATGCTATCGGCAATAGCCAGAAATACCGCCATCATAGCAACTAAACCATAATCATCCGGTGCCAGGAAACGGGCAAGCAGTAGAGTGATTACTATGCCAATGCCTCTCTTGCTGAGTTGTTCAGCAAACTTCCAGAGGACTCCAACAGTTGTTTTTTGGGCAAGTGACATAATACAATCCACCTATACTATTCTGATGAAAAAACGAAAAAATATTAAACATAAGATGTCTAGTTTTTCTTGAAATTAAATTTAGGATCTGTTTTCTGATTTGAGCATCTCATCATAATCTTCCCGGAGTATAGACATCAAGCTCAAGTCTTGATATTCACCAATTTTAAAGACAGCTTTTCTTAAAACACCTTCTTTTTTGAATCCACATTTTTCATGAAGTCTTATAGATGAGTGGTTCCTATGTAGCTGTTTTGAATAAACACGAATCATTCCGAGTTCATAAAATGCATGATGCAGCATAAGTAATGTTGCTTCTGAGCCTATTCCTTTACCCCAATAGATTTTATCTCCAATAATTATTCCATATTCACAATTCCTGTTCATGTAATCAATTGAATTAAGATAAACATTTCCAATATGTTCATCTGTATTCTTCAAGCACACTGCTAGCTTTAATGACTTTTTGTCAAATATCGTGTCATGTATCCATTTTTTTTCATATTCAGAAGAAACGAAATATTTCTTACCAACTATGCCCTTTAATATATCTTCATCTTCTCTCCAAGAATGAGTTTTTGTATAATCATCCAGTTCAAAAGCTCTTAAATAAACGCAAAAATTTGAAAAAATCATTAATATCACTTCACATGTTTGATAGCTCTGATTATGCTATACATGTCATCTAAGTTATATCGTTGATCAATTGGCAAAGGTACTAGTTTGTCGACAAGATCCTTCTCAAATAAATCAACATTTGGTCTTTGTTCTACTTCTTCCCAATATTTTGCAACGTAAATTTTCATCTTAATTAATTCATCTCGCAAGTTTTTGTTTTTTGTTAGATACGGATAAACCATTGGGCCATTTATTGAATGTATATTTATATCTAATAAATTGCTTACTTTCAAATAGTTATGTAAAAACAAAAAATTTCGTTCTCTTTTCAATTTGGCTTTTTCATAATCAATATTTTCCAATATTAAGCTAGTAAATTTTGACATGAACCTAATTGGTCTATTAGATAGACATTCTTCTGAAATTCTAAAATCATTATAAAATTTACTTGCTGATTTTTCAATCCTTCCAATAAGATGAGATATGTGGTCATAAGAAAAATCTACATCCAATTTTTGATTTATGGTTGAATCTGTATAAAGATAGCCACCATCACTAACGCCAAAGAACTTTCTCGGAGAGTATATAGTATCAATGTTTTTTATTGGTTTTTCAAAAAAGGCTTGACTATTGTCAATAATTAGATTTGTGCCATATTTGTCTGCAATAAACTTACAGAAGTCTGATTTTAACCCGAAATAATTAACGTATAACAAAAAATCATTTTTTTCAAACGATAAATCATTGGTAATTTCAAATTTTTCATCAATGTTATAGAATTGATATTCGATGTCGCAGTCCTTTAAAGGTTGCAACATACTATTGCAGATATAAGCGGGAATGTATATTTTTGTAGGTTTTTTAGATACTAATATATATTTAAAACAATTTCGTGCACTGTTTAGCTTTAAAGCATTTGAATGTAAGAAATCTCCATTCTTTTTGATTTCAAGTTCAAAATATCCTCCTATTTCTTTAGAGTGATTATAATTATCAAAAACTCCTGACATTTATACAGTCACCACCTGGATCAATTTTTTGATATTAACCATCAAATCATCCCGCTTATCTATTGTATCAAATTCCAGTAACAAAACTCCAATCGTTGTATTGGACCCCACGTACTCTTTAATCTCGTCTCCTTCAGTTTTGAATATTTTGCGGAAGAATATATGATCATTGATTTCATCACTTATCCTGACACTCTTAAATACAGCATCTTTTTCAGAGTGCAATATATAATGAGCACCTACTTTTTTCTCACAATGATTATTATCAACTTCTACATCCACCCCAAGTGAACTATGTATTATTTTACTGACAAAATCAAATCCTGTAAGGTGTTCCTGAATAATGGGAACATAATTACCCCCATTTCTTGGGCTGACCTCAATAATATAAACATTTCCTGAATCTGTTACCCTTGCTTCAATGTTCACAGGGCCGATAAGGTAGCCTGCAGCCTTGCATATGCTTTCAACTTGGCTTACAACCGCATCTAATATTTCTGTACCCTCATATTTGCATGGCCATCTGGTGGAAATCGGGATGAAGTTTTTAGACTTTGTATAGAAGAAATGGTCACCAAGATAATGGTATATGAGTTTTCCATCCTGGAGATAACCATCACCATGGATTTGATCTCCATCTATGTAATCTTCAAGAATGCATCTTTTAGCTCTTGAATGTTGCAATGCATATTCTATTGCATGTTTTAATTCATTCTCATTTGCAGATGAATATGTAATTCCTTTACTACCGCTGGAATCAACTGGCTTGACAACAAATTTGGAATTGCTGTTCTTTATTTCCTCCGGTATTATTAATGAATCGACCACATAGCTCTTTGGCACATTAAGACCGAGTTTTGATAATAGTGTTCTGAATTTATCTTTTTCCGAAAGAATCATGACCGCTTCCGGTGATGGACCACTCAGGCCCAATGCATCTGCAACAAAAGCAACTGTTGGTATGGCAGGATCTGAAGAAAGTGTAACTATGGCATCTATATCCAGTGACTTTGCCAGCTCAAGTACAGCTTCTTTATCAGTAGTGCTTACATTGTGATATTCATCCGATATTTTATGTCCTGGATTATCTGGCAAATAGTCACAACTGATCACATACAATCCCATCTCTTTTGCACGCATTATTATAGGTAATTGAAAGTTTGATCCGCCAAGAACCATTATTCTTTTGTTTTCAGACATGATTCAATAACCTCTATAATACTTGCTGTTTCTTGCTCTTTCATTCCGGGGTAAATAGGAATACACAATATCCTGCTGGCTATATCCCTTGAGATCTGTGCCGCTGAATTTGAATCGATATAATCCAGTGTATCCAGTGAAGGATAAAAATACCTTCTTGGATTTATGTGATGCTTATTCATTGCATTCTTTACTGACAACAATGTTTCTTCATTTTGAAATACTATAGGAAAATAACTGTAATTGTTAGTAGAATCCGGATTTAGCTTTAAAATTCGTACAAAGTCTCCAAGACCTCGTTGATATGAGTCCCATATCTTAGCCCTTTCTTCTAGAATGGTGTCCATTTCATCCAACACACACAATCCCATTGCAGCCTGGAACTCATTCATTTTAGCATTTATACCCAATTCTATTATTGAATCTGGACCCTCGATTCCAAAATTGATCATCAGTTTTGCTCTTTCATAATCTCCCTTCTTTTTGAAGATGATTGCTCCACCTTCTATAGTATGGAAAAGTTTGGTAGCATGAAAACTAAGTGTTGTTGCATCACCATAAGATAGGAGACTCCTGCTTTTGTATTTTACTCCAAATGCATGTGCCCCATCATATACAGTTTTCAGTCCATGCTCAGATGCTATACTTTCAATTTCTTCAACGTCACAAGCATTGCCAAACACGTGTACAGGCACTATTGCTGTGGTTTTTGATGTTATAGCTTCTTTTATCTTAGAGGGGTCCATACAAAATGTTTCAGAGTCTATATCTGTGAAAACAGGTTCAATTCCTTCCCAGATTAAAGAACTCGTTGTTGCTACAAAACTAAATGGAGTTGTTATTGCCTGCCCGGATATATTAAGAGTCTTATATGCAACTTGCAGAGCAGAGGTTCCATTGGATACTAAAAGAAGATTCTCAACACCAAGATACTCCTGTAATTTTGCTGTTAGTTCCTGAACCAGAGGACCACTATTGGTTAACCAGGCTGTTTCATATATTCTGTCAATATATTTGTTCAGCTTTTCTCTGTCAGGAAGGTAGGTTTTTGTTACGTTAATCATATTTATCCCATACTCAGCAGCACAGTATATTATTATACTTCTATATAAGTAAATAGCACACATCATATACATCATATATATCTACACTTTTTGTATTTTTATGAAATGAATGGATAAAGCCTGTCTCTTTTAGTTTCCATTAAACTGAAAAGTAATCATTTAACTTTTGAATCTGTTGAAGCAACTAACGCAAAGATAATATATGGCTATTGAACTAATCAATGTAAAATAAGTTTTTGAACAATATTGTAGCATCCACATTTTTAAATCAAGATTTCAAGTGTATTAAATAAAATCATAAAATAAGGTGTAATCAAATCATGGTTTTTATTAAAAGAATTATCAACAAAACTTTAGCACAAATTGCGTTGAAAAAAGGTTATTCATCTTATTTCGCACCACAAATTCCTAGGTTCATTATGAAAGACTTTCGTCAGAATAATAACAGTACATTTAATGAAAAATTGTGGGCATATAAAAGAGGATTTTTATCTTCAAGAGCAAATACATACCAAATAAATGAGTCAAACTATAGGAATCATATGCCTGATTTCGACTATTACAAATTACATCCTCTTAATGGGAGATATGGCAACTGGATTGATGACAAGTTAACGATGAAATACATACTCAGTCCATTTAATGAGTATCTACCAAAATATTACTTTCAATTAGAAGACAATGAGATTTTTAGATTGATGGATTGCCCTGATAATATTGAATCCGATATAAATGGAATTTTAAAGCTACTTGAAAAAGAAAAAGATCTGGCTGTGAAACTTTATTCTGGATCTTTAGGTGAAGGGTTCTATAAATTGTCTTACTACAATAATACCTATTACATAAACACAAAAGTATCAAATTTAACAGAAGTCACAACTTTATTGTCTAGCTTAAAAGGATATCTAATCACAGAGTACATTATATCGCATGAATTGATAAGGAAAATATATGATGTCACACCAAATACTTTAAGGCTTCAGTTAATAAGAAATGAAAATCAGAAACCAAAGGTAGTAGGCAGTCTAATAAGATTTGGAACAAAAAATAGTGGTATTTTAGAAACTCCGCTTGCCGGGGGAATTAGAGCAGCTGTTGATATAAATAATGGGAGAATATTTGATTCACATATAATAACTAATAAAAAAGTGCATAAACTTGTGAATCATCCTGATACAAATGAAAGCTTAGAAATATCATTGCCACACTGGGATGAAATAGTATCAAAGATTCAAGACATATTAAGTTACTTACCCCAATTGACTTATGTAGGTTTCGATATAGTCATTACGGACCAGGGATTTAAAATATTAGAGATCAATTCTTTGACATCTATCAATGGTATCTCTTACTATTATCCTTATTTTGCCGATGAATACAGCAGAGAATATTTTATTAATAAATTCAGCAAAAGACCGGAGAAGTTTAAGAGAGTTTTGGAGCAGTTAAAAGAGATGGAAAGAAAAGCATGATATGAATTTTTTTCTGTGTCGTAGATAGACTTTATACAAAGATATAAGGATCAATTAAGCCGATTCAGATAATAAATTATGTGTAGTGGTCTAAATACCACTCTACCGTCTTCAAAATCCCGCTTTCAAAATTCTCTTCTGCTTTCCATCCGAGGTCATTTTCTATCTTGCTTGCATCAATGGCATATCTCCAATCATGACCTGCCCTGTCCTCAACATATTTGATTAGGTCACTATAACTTCCTTTTTGTTTTGGTTTAAGTTCATCCAGTATCTGGCAGATCTTTGTGACAACGTAGTTGTTATCTTTTTCATTTCTGCCACCGATGTTGTAGGTTTCACCTGCTTTTCCACTATGATATGCAAGATCAATTGCTTTACAATGGTCAAGTACATAAAGCCAGTCACGGATATTTTTACCATCTCCGTAGATCGGTATCGGATTGCCATTTAGCGCATTTCTTATAATGGTAGGTATCAGTTTCTCATCATGCTGTTTAGGACCATAGTTATTCGAACAGTTGGTGATTATTGTATTCAAACCATAAGTGTGGTGATAGCTTCGGACTATCATGTCACTTCCTGCTTTACTGGCACTGTAAGGTGAGTTTGGAGCATAAGGTGTACTTTCTGTAAAAAGTCCTGTAGGGCCTAATGTTCCATATACCTCATCTGTTGATATGTGATGAAAGCGCGGAATTATTGTCCCATCATCGGAATCACCGTTGCTGTATTTCTGATTATAGGCAAACGGTTTTTCCATCCAGAACTTATATGCTACATCTACAAGTGTATGCGTTCCATTAATGTTGGTATTAATGAAGACATCAGGTTTTTTGATGGAATTATCTACATGGGATTCAGCTGCAAAATGGATGACGCCACTGATCGAGTATTCGTTGAAAATGAATTCTACCAATTCACGATTGCAAATGTCTCCTCTTATGAACTTGTATCGTGAATTATCCCGAGCTTCATTCAGGTTATCAATATTGCCTGCATAGGTCAGCAGGTCCAGATTAATAACATTGTATTGCGGATCTTTTTCCAGAAAATAGGGGATGAAATTACTTCCAATGAAACCTGCGCCACCTGTTACCAATATATTAGTTTTCATCGAGCAAACCTTCCAAATATGTACCGTAATCATTCTTTTTGAGTATGCTTGCCATTTCACGGACCTGCTTAGCAGTTATCCATCCGTTGTTATAAGCAATTTCCTCAAGGCAGGCAATTTTGTATCCCTGTCTTTGTTCTATTGTTTGCACAAAGTGACCGGCTGCTATGAGACTGTCATGAGTGCCGGTATCAAGCCAGGCAAAGCCACGACCCAGCAGCTCAACTTTCAATTTCCCTCTTTTAAGGTACTCCTCATTGACCGATGTGATCTCCAGTTCCCCTCTGTCAGATGGCTTGATGCTTTTTGCAATTTCAATGACATCATTATCATAAAAATATAATCCAGTTACAGCATATTGTGATTTTGGTTTTTCAGGCTTCTCTTCTATACTGCTGACGTTTTTATCCTTATCAAAAGCAACCACACCAAACCGTTCAGGATCTTTTACCTGATACCCGAAAACAACCGCCCCATTCTCAATATTTGCTGCCTGCCTTAAAAGCGGTGAGAACCTCGGACCATAGAATATATTATCTCCAAGGACAAGACACACATTATCATCCCCTATAAAGTCCTCTCCTAATATAAATGCCTGGGCCAGGCCATCCGGAGATGGCTGCACTTTATATGAAAGAGAAAGTCCCCATTTAGATCCGTCACCAAACATTTTTTCAAAGGAGGGAAGATCATCAGGTGTGGAAATGATTAGTATTTCTCTTATACCTGCAAGCATTAACACTGATAATGGATAGTATACCATGGGTTTATCGTAAATTGGCAGAAGCTGTTTGCATATTGGGATTGTGACCGGGAAGAGTCTTGTACCGCTTCCACCTGCTAAGATAATGCCTTTCATTTTACCTTCCTATTAATATCCTGGTTGAAATGATTTTAAAATATTTTTTGCTTATCATTCATATACTCATATACTTATCAATATATTGGTTATTGATAGTAGTTCAGTCTTTATAGAATTTTATAATTTCCAATACTTACTAACTGTGAATTAAGCAAGTAATATATGTATATATATATCTAATTGAATACATGCTCATAACCTTAAGATATTAATTTTAGATTTTTAAATGCTTCTATTTACATGTTGAAGCATTTGAAGAACATGACATATAATATTGAGACAATATATTATATATAATCAACAGATAAGTGTTACTATTCTATGACTACCGCAAGAAGTGTCGCTAAAAATACTTTTTTTGTTGCTTTTAGTAACATTACTGCTAAAATAATAGCTTTTATAATAGCGATATATCTTGCAAAATACTTAGGTGTTGAAGATTTTGGAAAGTATAATTTTATAATAACATATCTTTTGCTATTTGGGTTCATAGCAGGCTTTGGGCTTGACTCGGTTGTAATCAGAGACATATCTAAGAAACCCGATGAAGCACAGCAAATAATGAGTAATGCCACAGTTATCCGAATTCTCACTTCATTGATGGCGATGCTTCTGGCAATAATTACGATACGTGCACTGAAATATCCTGCAGACACGATATTTTATATTCAGTTAATATCTGCAATTTTGCTGGTACAAGGATTAAGTTACTTATTTGAATCATTATTCCAGGCAAAAATGAAAATGGAATATGCAGCACTATCAATAATAGTCCCAAAAATTGTTTTTATCATATCCTTATACTGGATAATAAAAAATAACTTTGGGCTAACACAAATACTTCTGGCATACCTTTTTTCAGAGTTTACAAGAACTCTTATATCATTCATTTATTCTAAAAAGATACTCAAATATCGATTACAGATTGACAGAGTTACTTTCAAAGATCTGTTCCATAAATCATTACCATTTGTTATTGGATATGGGCTATTAATCCTGTATAATCGGTTTGACATACTCATGTTGTCAATTATGCAAGACGACTTTGCCGTTGGATATTATGCTGCAGCTTATAAGTTGACAGAATCTGTGTTGTTTATTCCAGGGGCTTTAGCAGCTACTTTGATGCCTGTAATGGCAAGGCATTTCGACATCAATAAAGAAAAATTGAACTATATGTATTTAGTGGGAGTAAAGTACATCCTGATGCTTATATTGCCCGTAAGTATTGGAGGGGTTGTACTGGGCAATGAGATAATATACATGATTTATAAAGAAGAGTTTGCAAACTCTACGTTGGTATTTAAAATATTAACTTTTACGATAATATTTAATTCATTGATCTCCATACAAACTGCTCTTTTGGTTGCTACCAATAAACAACGATTGAATAACATATCTATCTCAGCATGTGCGATTATCAATATAATATTAAATTTGATACTGATCCCACAATATAGCTATATTGGAGCTGGAATTGCAACGCTGATATCAGTAGTAGGTTTATACTTATTTGGATTTTATTTTATCAATCGAGATCTCATGATACAACCTTTGAATAGGGAGCTATTCAAATATGTTGTTGCGTCAATTGTGATGGGAGTGGTAGTCATTGATGTAAACATGCATTTAATTTTCCAAATAATTACAGGCGTAATTGCTTATGTATTAACTGTATTGATGCTAAAGGGATTTGACAGAGAAGATATTAAATTAATAAAGAATTTGAAAGGAAAATGAGCTCGCAAGTTCTTTTCCTATAAAATGCAATTACAGTAAACTCTTATAAACCTCTAAATGTTTAGACACATTCGATTCTAATGAAAAGTTATTCATAACATGTTTTCGTGGAGATTCTGTGTCTGCTCCGTTTTTAATACACTCAATCACTTTTGATGCAAGTAATTTATGATCAGCAGAAACAATATAATTTGAATCATATAATACATCCTTAATTGCACCAGAATCAAATGCAACAACTGGAGCTTCCGCTGCCATCGCTTCCGCTGCGACAAAACAAAAAGCCTCTTCAAATGTAGAAGGAATGACAACAACTGAGGAAATACTATAAATATCCGAGAGGTCTGGAACTTTTCCTGCAAATATTACTTTGTCAGTAATCTTAATTTCTTCTGCCATAGAACCTAGTTGATCTTTGCACTCTCCTTCACCTGCAAAAATAAATTTTACATTATTTATCTCTTTTAGAATTAAAGGAGCTGCTTTTAACAAATAATGAGGACCTTTATCCATTCTCAGACCTACACAGGAAATAACATATTCATCTTTCAGACCATATGTTTTTTTGATTGATTCCATTTTATCTTTTTTATAGAATTTGTCTGTGTTGATTCCATTATAGATGACATGTAATTTCTCACTTTTGATAGCATAGTCCTTAGAATATTTTGATTTTACAAAATCAGACACACAAATTATTTTACTAACCCCTACATCATAAAATACAAAATTTAAATAATAATAGGCTCTGCGCAATATTTTCTTGATTTTACTATTAGTCTTCCTTCCGCCCATGTGATCAGTATAGATAATATTAATATTAAAAAGGAATTTAAGATAGTTCAAAACTGTATAAGTAGAATAGAAGTGGAAATGTATAATACTGGGACACGTTCGTTTAATCAATGAGTAAAATGTATAGAAATTAACTATGTTTGAACTGGAAGGCTTGATAACTTTTATTATAGCACCGCTTTCTGTAAGAGCTTTTTCCACGGGATAGATAGGAATATCTCGAAAAACAATAACATGAGCAAAGTCAATATCATTTAGTTTTTTTGTCAAGTGAATGAGGAATTCTTCAAATGATCCCATCTTAGATGGTGAAATATCGCATATTGAAAGAATACATCTTTTTATACCTGTAGTGGACATTGCATCACTCTTATTACTTTTAAGGAAGAAATTGCGCATAGACATCTATATAGTCATTTACTACATTGTTCCAATTATATTTTAGAGCAAATGCTTTTTGGTCTTTTAATACCAGATTATCAAAGTCTTTTTTTGATACCGCTGTGATGATATCACATATAATATTAATATTCGGCTCAAATGAATACATTCGATTATTATCCATCATTACAAAATCATATATGCCTGCTTTTTTAGAAAAATACACTGGGCAATTTGCACAGGCAAAAGCTTCAATGTAAGAAAGAGGAAAATTATCCCATATAGATGGATATATAGCAGCATCCACTTTTTTGAGATATCCTTTTATAGTCGACTTATTGAGATTACCCAACAACATTACATTTTGAGTCAATTTCAGCTCATCCACTAAATTTGCGAGATATTCTTTTTGAGGACCTTCGCCGGCAATATACAGAATTGCTTTTTGTTCATTTGTATTTGAAAGGAACTTGTGGAAACCTTTTATTAATAGATCTACACCTTTTTCGGCAGATAACCTTCCATGATAAAAAATTTCCACAAAACCTTCTTTTTTAGGTATCAGACTGTATTCTTCGGAATGCCAGAAATCTTCGACTGCATTTGGAATTACTTTTGCATTTTTAACTCCATACTTTTCCTCTACCAATTTTTTGAATAAGTAGGAATGAACAATTAGTTGATCTGAGCTTCTTAATAGTGTTGGCAAAAATACATATGTAGGAATGTAAGAATAATTAACCGTCCGGTTAATTTTATAGTTGAAAGATAATTCTGTCCTAATATCACCATGATAATTAAGTATTAGTGGAAATCTTTTCAAATTAGCATACATATGCAATAAAAACTTATTATTCGGAAACAAGTGTGGGCTGATAGGGATATGAATGATTCCCTTTGAAATATCCCTCATATTTTTTTCAGTATAAATATTAACATCTTGAAACTTATTTTTTATAATCGGTTCATTGCTTGATGAACAGAAAAGAGAAATATCATCCACTGGTAATTCATCTCTGATTTTTAGTAAATGCTCAAAAATACTTCTTCCCACAGATGAAGGAGCACCTTTACTTACAGGGTAATAATAAATTAGATTTGAACTGTTTTTCATAAGAATACCGTTGATATTTAAGGAGGAACCTTTCCATTAGCATTATTTGCTACATATCCTCATGATTTCCATATTGCTATTCTAGGGCCATCATATACTTTATTGTAATGTTGAGATACTACATTCACTATTGGTTTAAAATAATACTTGTCTTGAATGAAATAGCTGAAACGTCCCAAGTCTCTTATGTTACCTGCTTGTCTTATCCATTCCATTTTACCTGCTACTGTAGTACCACTTTTAACTAAATATGGTCCTTCAAAATAAAAGGCTTTTTCTGTGTATGGAACACGAACATACTCAATGTCATCCTCACTAATAAATCCATAAGCAAGATTTGCTGCACTCTGAGTTGGCGTAATTGGATGACCTTCAGATATGGCAAACATCCTTCCGGTTTCAAGTGCCGTATCCAATCCATATGAACCAGATGGTACGTAGTTCCTGCCCCATATACCTGCAGCATAGGTATCATGACCCATGTACCAATATGCATCAGAACCTCCTGTTCTGCTGTGGTTATAATATCCTGTGAAAATCACAGACATTAATATTATTGCAATTAAAGCTAAAGATACATGCTTTTTTGTGTCTGCTATAGATACCACGTTTGCAAAGGCAACGCCGACGAACAGAACAATGAAAAGCAACAGCATAAAAGCTCCATACGTGTGTGAGTATATGGTGGGGGTAAATAATGTCAGCATAGCAAGTAACAATAGATCATTACGTGTTTTCTCTTTTTTCATTAGAAGATAAATGAAGCTGCCTGCAGCAAGAATTACTACGGGACCAACCTGTCTTGTAATTGTTATTGCAGAAGTGATAAGCCAACTGTATCTTGAACCGGAATCAATTAATGACCTGCTCAAAAAAGGTAAAGCTATAAATGCCATAAATAAGAAAATAATAATATAATGAGAATATGGCATTATCTTTTCAAGATAATTCGTTTTTTCAAGTGCGAGAATACCTATATAGGTAAAAATAATTGGGATTAGTATAAAACCATAATGATGAATGGCAAATTGGAAAACGAATAATAGTATTAGCAAAAGTATTTTTTTCAGTATATTAATCTCAGATAAAAGTAAAAAAATAAATAGTGGTAACAGGACAATAAAAAGACCTCTTGTGCTAACTTCCCATGTAGTGAAAAGCATTACTCCTGGAGCAATCGAAAAGAACAAAGCTACTCCATATTTGAAACTAAAATTTGGGAATAACCTGCCTGCTAAAACGTAAGCTGTAAATATGGAAATAAGACCTGTTAATATACAATATATTAGAATGACAATCTCCATTTCTATGCCCATCAATTGATGCATTCCAGACAAAACAAAAGGTACAGCACTGGCATAAGAGTAAGCATAAAAACCGAAAACTGAAAGCCAATGAACCCACCATTCAGCACTTCCGAATATTGATATTGAATTTGCAAGTGAGTGAATGAAGAAAGAATCATACCCCTTTTCATGAGGGATACTCGGAAGCCTGATAGCCACATTTAAGACTATTAGCAAGAAAAAAAGGAGATATCTTCCACCCTTTGATTTATTGTAAATGTTGATTTTTTTTATAGCTTCCAGCATAGCATGTCCTTTATAGACTTTATTGTAATTATATCTTATCTAGATTATCCGTATTATTTACATGAGTTTATATAATATTGTTTCTAACTCTTTTTTGAAAAGTAATAATTAATTATTTCCTTGTGTTTGTTTCGATTATAAGACCTTACTTCCAGCAGGTCGATCTTATTCCTTTTTTCAAGGACACTTTTCAGGTAACCGTGGCCATAAGATAAGCCGATGTAAAAAGGATAAGATAAACAATATTTCATGAACTTTAACATAACATATAAAGGATGATAATCTCTGAAATAATCAGATTCGCCTTTAACTCTATATCCTTTCCACAAGCCTTCGGCACTGCTTGTGCGGCGGGTTTGCAGACCCAGGACATCGTCATATTTTCGAGTTTCCCAACCATTAATGGTTGCCAGAACGTTTGATACTGAGTCTGCAGAGTAACTTATTGGGAAGCCTTTTGATTGCTTGAGGCACTCTATTCGCCACATCCTTAATCCTCCTATAGGAAGATCATTCCTTCCCTTTTCAAGAGTTGATATGTCATTAAAATCATAGACCACACTTCCACTTGCAACACCTAATCTAGGATTTTTTTCAAAATTATAGAGCAATTTTTCGAAGAATTTTTTTTCCAGAACCATGTCTGCATCTATCAAAGCTGCGTATTGGCATTCTGTATCCATTTCTTCACACATGACAATTGCTTTTTTAAGTGATTCATCAACTATTCGTGCATAATGGAAACTCAGATCACGTTTAGCATCTTCACCTTGAATAACCTTTATCCACGCATATTTTGTTTCAAGATCGCTTAATATCGTATTAGAACCATCAGTGCTTCCATCATTGTATATCAGCCACAATATAGGCACTATACTCTGATTAACAATGGAATCTATTAAATTTGGAAGATTTGATACTTCGTTTTTACAGGGAGTTACAATAAAATAATTTTGTGATTCCATAATAAACCCAACTAAACCCTTTTTTCGATTTCATCAACTATGTATTTAACAAGATCAACCTTTTCATCAAGCATTAATTCTCTTTTTTTATCCCATTGCATTTGATGGTCTTTATTTTCTATTATTAAAATGGCTTTCTTAAGTGCTTCTTCTTTATTTATTAATGTATAACATAGATCATATTTATTTTCCAGTTCGTCCAGATATCCACGCTTTGTATTTGAGACATAGATCGATGGTACACCAAGTATGGCCGCTTCGGATACCATCGTTGCCCCTTCACCAATGCATATCTTTGAATAATAAAGTATATTATGAAAGTCTTTTGGATCTATCATCAAACTGTATTTATCGATGTGTTCCCAGTTCTTTTCTTCAGAGAAGATAATGATTTGACCATAATCTTCAAGTTTTTCAATATAATCCTTCAATTCATTTTCCGAAGTAAAGGAAAAACCCTGGGCATTAATATCATGATGTGATGAAAGTGCTGACAGGCGAAGTAAAATATATGTTTTTTCTTTAAGACCATACTTTTCCAGAACATGCCGATCCGGTGAAAAATATGAAGAATGTAAATATGCAAGCTCCAGATAGGAATCAAATCTTTTCTGCTTTTTTCCAAGTTCAAGGTTAAATGAATTTGAAGTATATACTGTGTCTGTAAAAGGTAACATCAGATTTATAGCAAAACTTGCTATTTCAGTATCAATAAATGCAATATGGGGTTTCCTGAGTATGCGACTTACATGCGCAGAATAAGGAGAGCCGAAACTTACGAAGATGTCAGGTCTATATCCCCTGGCAACTTTGAAAAGCCAATAATCTATATAGGGAATACCAATCAATTTCTTAATAAATTTTGAATAATGAGGCCCATATTCTGCACTAAAGCCCTGCTCTTCGATTATCTTTTTTGTATTCTCTTTTGCCCTTGCCACCAATTTGATATCGTGACCTTTTTCTTGTAAAGATAAGATCACATTTTTGAAGACATTAATGTCCTTAGGGTGGCTGACATCAAGCAATATTCTCATTCATATCCACCTCACCTATCTTTTTAGCAGGGACACCTGCAACTATAGTAAAAGGAGCAACATCTTTAGTCACAACCGCACCGGCTCCAACTACAGAGCCTTCTCCTATCGAAATGTTAGGCAAGATGATCGAACCGGCACCCAGCCATGCATCATTACCTATATCTATCCTGCCATGGGACGTTTTTACATAAGGAGCAATCCTTGAATAATTTGGAGATGATGATGAAATAAGTGTGACTCCAGAAGAAATAGAGACACGATCACCAATACTTATATTTTTCTTATCAGATAAACGGTCAATGATGGTCACCCTGTCCCCGATATAAACATCTTTTCCAATGTAATAAGAAGCAATTCTGTAAAGACCAAGCCTGCCCTTATTTGAAGGGAAAGATGCCGCAAGGAATTTAGCTACCTTCTTTTTGATATTGTGTAATCCCATGATAAGTCTCAGTTTGAATTAAAACATACTTTTGTTTATATAATCATTTACTTTTATTGTTTTCATCTAAATATAGGTAGTCTTTCAAGGAACCTGAAACTTTCAATAAATCTTTTTTTGAAAGTGTATAATGATTTGGTACAGTAAAAACCCTTTTTGCAACATGTTCTGTAAAGGGACAGTCACCTTCATATCCATACTTGATTTTTGCAATCTCAGGCGTCTGACTGAATAACGTGGATGTATCTACACCTTTACTCCTTAAATACACACATATCTCATCCCTTTCCTCATCTTTTGGTGCAAGAATAGGGAAAAGGTAATAATTGCAATATGTATTTTCCTTCTCTATAGGAAGTGAAAAAGCCGTATTCTTCAATTCATCAAGTAAAAACATTGAATTATTTCTTTGAGTTTCTACTTTCTTTCTGAATTTTTTGAATTTTTTGACCGCCAGAAACTGATCAGATTTATTTATCTTTTTAATAGTAAAACTTTTTTTATCCATCAGATCTACTTTTCCCTCTACACTAAGCCCAATTGGCAATGCAAAAAGACCAAACCAAGGTCTATGGTAAAAAAATGCCCTGGCATACATTACAAGCAAATGGGTGAGTTCATCCACAAATGAAGGGGAATCAATGGAATCTAAAAAAGTCGATAATTCACCTGGATGTAATTTTTTATTAACAAATATCATACCTCCTCCACCGGCAGATAGATATTTTGGAAGGCTAAAACATGAGAAATCACCAAGATTACCTGTAACATTATCTTTATATTCACTGAATAAAGAATGAGCACAGTCCTCAATAATGGGAATGTCAGATGCAATTTTCTTAATTTCATCCATATCAGCAGGTCTTCCAAAGGTATGGATTACTATCAGAGCAGCAATATCCTGGATTTTTGTCTTCAGATCAACAGGATCCATAGTGTAGTTATCATCGATATCTATAAACTTTGGAACAAAACCTGCATTTATGATTGCATCAAAAACAACAGTGCATGAGTATAAGGGCACCCCTACCTTTGATCCTTTTGGAAGATCCAGTGATTGAAGGATCAGACTAATACCTGTTCTGCTATAATTTGCAAAATAAATATTCGAATCCGATAGTTCAGATCTGATAATATCTAAATTAACATCTTTATGTAAAGCAATAGCACCTAAACCAGACAAAAAGTCCTTGAAACTATAATCTATATTAAATCTTGGAATAAGAAAAGGATTTGGTTTCATTGTTACCACTAACTCTATCATCCAACATGCTTCAACAGCTTTGGCCCAAGTACTTCCAGCATTGAATCCGGAAGTTTTTTCCATGTTTTCCTTATAAGGCCTGTCTTTGCATCATTTCTATTTTGAGACATTAGTTTTGGTTGTTCCGGATAATAATAATAGGGGATCTTAAAATTATTACAACCCCACTTGCTCTTAAAACTTAGCAGACTCTCATTATTTGGTTCGGTTCTTCCAAAATCGAAATGCTTGAAACCATTATTACAACCCCATTCAATGGACCTCCAGTACAGGAGATTATTTGGCATGAGGGAGTTATATGCATCATCTGAGGCAATATAAGCAGGCATAACTACGTCTTTGTAAGTGTAGAACATCAAAGTGGAGACAACTTTATTCTCATGTTCAGCAACCCATAATTTAACCATTCCCTTATCTTCAAAGCTATCCATGATGCTTTTAAAAAATTTCAGGGAAGGAGCTGGAGAGCCGTGTTTTTTTCGGGTCTGTATTTTCAACTTGTGATGTTCCTTCAGGTCATTGGAATCTGTTTCCGTGCGTATCTGAACTTCTGATCTCACTGCTTTGTTGATAGCCCAGCGGGTTCTGCGGGAATCCAGTTTTTTCCAGTTGTCGTCCGGATTTGTAGATAAGTCCAGAATACTCGTATTGAAGTAAAGGTTCTCTATTAATTCTCCTTTACTGACAACAGTATCTGAAAGTTTTTCAAGCATTTTCATTTCAACATACTTACATCCAAGATCATCAGATATATTCTGAGATTCATTAATCAGTGCAAGATATGCCTCATCAGACGTTGCAACTGGTCCACAATGATAGGAAAATGGAAGTGAGACCACACGATTACCGGTAATTTGGCTCTTTATTTGGAAAAGAGGTAATATTCCGCAAATACCGTTATCATTCCTTGCCATGAGATATTTTGGCTTGAAACGATATTCTTTTGCCAGAATATCTCTCCACTCTAATGTATGCCATATACCTGCACGACCTTCTTTTTCGACAAAGTCTCTCCATTCACTTTCGTTTTTATTTGATAGATACTCGACATCTACATGCATAAAATCATCTCCATTGGGTTGTGCAAGCCACCATTATCTATTATCATTCTGCCCCTTACTCCTCATTCCTCTGTACCGTATAATCCCGGCTTTTCCAACATTTTTCAGATTCTGCATGACCAGTTCCCGGGTCCATCCCGGTATTCCCTCACACCACCTGTTGGGATGGGCAAGTATGCATATCTGGTCCACTTCTTCGGCTTTTACCAGATCTATAACATCATCTGTAGTTCTTATCCCTTTGCAATACGTGACATTGAGGCAGTCGTCAGGGGTTTCCAGAACATCCTTGACGCGTATGTTACGGTCTGCCCAAGTTCGGCCGGTGTCGGTAAGATAAAGCACTTTTGAATAATCGATAGAGAAGTACGGCTCTCCTATAAGTCCGAAGTCTCTGAAATCGTTATCTTTCCACATGTCCCTGTTTGACCATGATGCAAGGGGATTGCCGTGCATACAGGCAGTTGTAACATCAGCATACTGGCGCAGTTCATGCAGTTCGGTTTTGAATATTTCAAGTGCCTTTTGAACATCGCCTTTTGCCTTGTCCATGACCTCGTAATGGAAGCCCACCTCGTGACCCAATTCAGCTACTTCCTGGATCGCAGCAGGAATGAAGACATCCTTTACATGTCTGAAATAATATGTTGACCTTATGCCAAATTCGGCTTCAAGCCGGGCCATTGCAAGATTTCTATCCACTGCACGATCCACATCATGGCGCAGTATAATACATCTGTCCATTGGGGATACGATGTAATCGTGCACTGCAGTTGTTCCATATTTTGTTGAGCGTATTGCTTCAAGCAGTTCCCTGTATTTGGACAATGTAAAATCTCTCAAAATAGTACCTCGCTTTTATAGTAGACAAACAATACAGATAATTTATATTTACTAATCTTAGTAAACTCCCTTTAAAATACTTTGACATGATAGTATAAAGCATGATACCATAATTGGAATATAAGTATAATGCGATTATATATAAATATAGTACATATACGTAAAAATGATGATAATGATTATTTTAGCCAATCCAGTCAATTATATATACTATTTTGATGATTTAAACTGTAGGTTAAAAAAATGCAGGACGAAAATAAAAACATAATCCTTATCCTGATAGTACTTGCGCTCTTCACTGGAGCCACCATTGAGCTCAGTGAAGGTTCCACTATCATTGGTATATTGCTGTTTATCATCGCAGCTGCGATGATTTCAAGAATAAAGCTTACAGGGGACGATGCTGTCTTTAAAAACTCAAAGATGCTCCTCTTTGCCGGGCTGTTCATAATGGCAGCAATTTCTATATACAACTTTGTCACCAGGGACAGCATAGGTACTCTGGACTCCATGACGTTTATGATAGGTGCCTCTCTTTTTGCCATGGGTACCTCCAGGAAGGACTTCCGGCAGATCGGGGAGTTTGGTCTGTACATATCTGTGGTGTTCACAGTCCTTTACTTTATATTCTACACATTGTTTGGCATGATGAGCATTAAATTCCTTCACCTTTTCGATCACTACTTCGTGCTCATGCCAACAGTCGCCTTGCTCAAACTAACCAGCATCCCCGTGGAAATAGTTGCCATTGAGACCATTACCATTCAGGGACTTACGGAAACCATGACCATAGTTATCGGTGGACCATGTTCAGGCTTATACTCCATGTTCCTGCTGGTGGGTATAGTAGTGGCTTATTCCAGGATGGAGATGATCAAGCTTAAGAAGTCACTCATGATACTGGCATTTGCTGTTTGTGTTGCCTATATTGCTAATCTTGTGAGAGTATTCACGCTGTACGTGGTTGCCTACTACTACGGAATAGAAACCATGATGATATTCCACACTCACCTGGGATGGATACTCTTTGCAGGCACTGCAGGCCTTATCATGTACATCATGAACCGCAAGGACCTGCTCAGTAAATAACCCTCATTCTAAATCTGCGGTCCACATTATTGAAGATCGCAGATGACGGCTTATTTATCATCATTGCAATAAAAGGAACACTGAAACTATCCCTTGCTTACTTTTCTGCAAATATGCAGCAACTAGCCCTTACTCCACTATCAATCTCTTTTTGAACAGGTGTCTGGCTATCACCATTGCTAAGATCAAAAGGAACATATAGCTAACAGCTACACCCATAATAATTGGCAGGTTCCTGGAAAAACCCGAAAATATGAACACAATAGCTACGATTACAAAAAAAAGTACCACTGCGTAGGAGACAAAACTGAACAATAATGCCTTCTGCCAGTTTTTAAGAAGTTTAAACACATCCATAATTATAGAGAACATAATATTACCTTCAAGTATTATTTTTATATTTTTGCTCTATTATGCCCACACGCTCATCAAGGGTCGGTCTGATCATGAACATGGAGGAATATATATCAAAAAGATCATTCATCTGTAAAGGATTCAACATGAAAAGGTTCACATGGCCCGGATTGAAATACTCAGTGCAATGTAACTTAATATAATTATTCATCTTATGGAGAGAATCAACCAGTTGATTGCTGTCTGTCATTACACGGGCTGCCAGTTCATCGGACTTTAAAGTGGAATTGACACTAAAAAGATGCAACGTCAGGGCAGCTGGCAGGGAAAGCAAACCCATTGCAAGAAATTTGGCAAGGCGGGGAGCAACATCATTTTCCTGGCCAAAGCCAGCCAGCATGGCCATCCACATAACTGCATTAGAAAACGATATAATAGTACCTGCAATAAGAGCCACAATGGTGTTCACAGGTACGGAGCCTGTAGATATCTTTGCAGCCTCGCATGCGAGTACTGCCCTGAGCTCCTCCTCATCCAGTATCTCCAGGGCACCATCTGAAATGATCACTGTATGTCTTTTGGTATTACCTACGGTGAACACCATGGGTGTGGGTGAGTCAAATAAATATGTCTTTGGACAGGGGATGGAAAATTCCGATGCAAGTGAAGAAACCATGTCATTGATCCCTTTGTGCTTTGCAGGTTTTGTCTTTCTGCATGTATACCACCGCAGCAGTATCTTAGGAGAATACCAGAATAAAGCGATACTCAATAGCAACAAAATAATAATGGAGGTAAATGCTATGGAAGTACCGCCCAAATAGAATACAATGGGAACTATTGCCAGTAAGGGTATGGCAAACAGAACATATAGTCTTTTATAAATAATAATACCTCTCCAATTGCCGTGATTATAAGGGACTTTACATTATAGGTTTATATATCTTGATTTGTATCAACTTGCATTAATTTGTTACTATGATTCTGTAAATAAATATAGATGCTTAGAATAGCAATCCATACTTATATATTTTAGCAAGATATTACGATTACCTGGCAATATAATAAATATCATAAATGGGATAGATAATACTTCAATAAATAATACAGGACGCAGTGAACAGATGCTGAACCCTAAAAAAAGTTTATACACCCAGGACCTAATACTCATACTTATCCTGTCCCTACTTTCAATAGTCTTTGTTCTGATCTCTCCTTTCAATGAAACACCCTTTAGAATAGTCTTCGCACTACTGCTCATATTCTTCATACCCGGATATGCGTTCATATCGGCTCTATTCCCCGGAAACAGAGAGATATCCGGAATCGAACGATTCACATTGAGTGTTGGTTTTAGCATCGTCATCATGGTCTTTGATGGTTTTATAGTCAGCACTACAGAATGGAAATTCCGGCCAAATTCTATAACAATGTCACTTGTGATCCTTACATTCATATTTCTGGTCCTGGCATACGTCTCCAGGAGGCGTATTCCTGAAGAGGAGCAGTTCAGTTTTTCATACAGTGAATTTATCAGTTCGTTGAGCTCTGATTGCAGTGCCGACATTGATACAGAACAGATAGAGCCACAAGAAGTTGAAACGAATAAAAAATTCTCCCCTAAAAACCGTAAAAAAATATCTTCAGTGCGTAAAAGTAAGCCTTGTAAGTTAACAGATAAGCAAAATACGTTTGGAATATCTCCCAAAGTCACAAAAGCCCTTATGATTGCAATGATACTTTCCATTATTGTAGCAGGCTCAATGTTTGCATATGCAAAAGCAACCCGAGAAAAAGAAACATTTACTGCTCTCTACATCCTTGGACCTGACGGAAAGGCCGAGAACTATCCGGGGAACATTTCTGCTTCAAATCCTGCCCGCATAATTGCCGGAATCGAGAATTATGAGCATACAGATCTGAACTACATATTGCAGGTGAAACTGGATGGTATACTACTGGAGGAAAGGGAAATAACCCTCGGCCATGATGAAAAATGGGAGCAGGAAATACTAATCACTCCGGAAAGGTTCAGGCAGGGAAGACAGAAGCTTGAGTTCTTGCTCTTCAAAGAGGAAGTTGACAATTTTGTATACAGGTCAGTGCATCTATGGGTGAACCAGGAGATAAGCAGCGAAGTAATTGAAACACCTGGCTCCACTGAGATCGATTTCATAGATCTGGATAATCCGGACATGGAATCGGATGAGGGATGGACCTTCATCTCAGGTAACGAGACCAGCGTTACAGGGTCGTATGTGAACGGATCCGGAATATATTCTTCCAGAGCTTTTGTGATCAACAACACCTTTGAAGGAAATCACATGCAGGGAGGATACGAACTGAGCCATCTGGAGCAGGAAATATATAGTGACAGGAAAGAGGATGTACTGCTTTCGGCGTACCTTAAAGACAGCTACACAACGGGAACTGCCGACAAAAACGAATCCCAGTTTAAGAGAGTCACATTCAATAACCTCATAGTATGGTCTGATGGTATAAACGGTGACGAGGGCTGGCAGCACCTGCAGGTCCCGGTCACAATGCAGGAAGGAAAGAATACACTCACATTCACCCTGGCACAGAATCGTAACATGGATCTCAAAGCAGTTGAGTTTGCTATCGACGAGATCAGCTTCATGCCGCTCTCAGCGATGTCACCATATATCAGGGATGACAACACCGTTGAATTCGACCTGCCCGTGTCCAAAGTACTCCCGTTGCCCGTAAGCGTAGGCCAGAGCAATTTCACTGTCAGCTGGAATGGCACCGATAAAGGCTCAGGTATCTATTATTATGATATCGATTACAGCACTGATGGCATTAACTGGAAGAGGTGGCTGAGCAAGACCTCGGATACTACTGCTGACTTTGAGGGTAAACAGGGCAATACATATTATTTCAGGTCAAAGGCAGTTGACAATGCTCTTAACGAAGAGATAGAGCACCAAGTTGCAGACACCAGTACAGAAGTGGATTCCTCAGCTCCCAGGTTAGAACTTGATATCACTCCGAATCCTACCAGTGATACCACATACATTACTGTAACATCAAGCAAGCCTTTGATGGAAGTGGAATGTAAAATAGTACCATGGACATTCGGCGATACCAAATATTTGAAGCTTGCAACAAATGATAACATAACATGGACTGCAAAACACACCGTTAAATTGCTGGATACTTACAATGTCGAGGTCAGTGCAAAGGACCATGCCAATAATGAAGCCTACACCTTCGGTACGCTATACACTGATGAATCCCTGGAAAAATTAACAATTAAGATCGACCCACAGAAAACTTCTGACGATGTAGAGATTGCCATTAGATCCTCTACAGCCCTGAAGGAAGAACCTTCTGTAACAGTGAGGGACAGAAATGGACGTAAACTCGATGTAAGATTTGAAGATCTATCTGATAACGAATATACGTATCTGGCCACAACAGATGATGAGGATCTGGATTATAGCATATCTGATGGCACAGCACGTGTGACGGTTACTGCAAAAACAGTTGATTCTTTAAGCCTGTATGAAGAAGAGACTTTTATTATTGATAGGGTGGACCCCAAAATAAATAGCTTCAGCCCGTCAAAAGGTGAAACAGTGAACACAGGCAATCCATCGATCAGGGCTTCCTACTCTGACAACCGTGCAGGTATTGACAAAACAAAAGTGACACTCCAGGTAAATGGAGTAGATGTCACAAATGCTGCTGAGATTGATTATAGCTCAATATCCTATATGGCTGAGGGACTGGAAAACGGAGCGGTAGATGTCCGCTTAATTGTCAGCGATCAGGCAGGGAACACTGTTGAGAAAAAATGGACTTTCATTGTGTCAACATAATAAACCACGAATATCATCATAATGATGAGCATCATTTTGAACATGGGCTACAAATGTTTATATAGATAAAAAACAATGGTATACATGGCAGTCGAAATCTTAATAACAAAAAGACAGTCAATATGTTTATAACAAAAAGGTGGTACGAAAATGAAGAAAATATTAATAATAGCCTTCATAGCTTTTGTAGCTATGGTAGGATCTGCATCTGCGATACTGACGCATGATGCAGCTGTATGGAGCGCGGATGGAACAGGTGCAGCTTCTAATCCTGTGCAGATAAAGCCGGGCCAGACAGTCACCCTCAGTTACCACGCAACTGAGTTGATGGATGGTTCAATTGGCAAGAGTGCAGATTATAGTTACCAAACTGGAGTTATCAGCGGTTCAGGTGTTGCTGGTGATCTGGTTGTCAATTTTGCTCATCCAGAGTTTACGCCCACTTCAGCCCCAGTTTACACTGACATAGGTGTAATCGAGCTAACCATGGATGAAGAAGCACCATATGGTACAATGTATAAAGTCACTGTTCAGGTAGCTGATAATGAAGAGGCCTTTATATATGGGCAGGCATCAAGGGGAGTAGAGGCAATTCCTGAATTCCCAACCGTTGCACTTCCAGTAGCAGCAATCCTCGGTCTTGCATTCTTCATGCAGCGCCGCAAGGAAGAGTAAGTTAACAAACTTACTCCAATATTTTTTTATTTTTTTTCTGCTGTTTTGTTTTTTATTACCTCGACTCTAACATTTATATTCTTTCAACTCCATGCTTCCATGAATAAAATCAGAAGATGATAATCATGGAAGAATTGATCACAAAATTATCAAATGCTCACGGAATATCCGGTAGCGAAAGGGACATCAGAAACATCCTCGAAGAAGAACTCAAACCATACGTGGATGAGATGAGGACCGACAAGATGGGCAACCTTATAGCTGTCAAAAAAGGTGAAGGACCATCCATCATGCTTGCAGCACACATGGATGAGATCGGACTTATGGTCAAATACATTGATGACAATGGTTTTTTAAGGTTTGTCAAGATCGGCGGATGGTATGATCCCACATTGCACAGCCAGAGGGTTATCGTCCATACGACAAGCGGCCCCATCCCGGGAGTCATTGGATCAAAACCGCCACATGTCATGAAAGAAGAGGACAAGAAAAAACCAGTCAATGCAGATGACATGTTCGTTGACGTTGGTGCAAAGGATAAGGAAGATGCCCAGAAGATGGGAATCATCATAGGCACTCCTATTTCCATGGACCGTGAGGTCAAAAAACTTGCAAACGGCAAAATAACCGGCAAAGCATTCGACAACAGGGCAGGCTGTGCCATACTCATAGACGCCATGCGCCAGATAGCACAGATGGATATAAAGGCAACTGTCTATGCCGTTGGTACTGTCCAGGAAGAAGTGGGTCTTAAAGGTGCACGCACATCAGCATTCGGGCTTAATCCTGACATTGCAATTGCACTGGATACAACCATTCCCGGAGACCATCCGGGTATCGAGAAGAAGGATTCCGTGCTGGACATAGGCAAAGGCGGAGCCATCACCATAGCTGACGCAGCAGGAAGAGGGATAATATCTTCACCCCATGTCATCAGATGGCTCACAGAGACCGCAAAGAAGAACGACATTCCATACCAGACAGACGTAGGGGATGGCGGTACAACTGACGCAACAGCCATTCACCTCACAAGGGAAGGAATACCATCCACAGTCCTTAGTGTCGCAACAAGATACATACACTCACCTGTGGAAGTCCTGGATCTTGCAGATCTGCAGCACTGTTCTGACCTTGTGGCAAAGGCAGTTCTTAGTGTAAATGACTATTTCTGAACATGGGGGTACTTTCCCCTTATTTGTTTTATGATGGAAACAAAACAGTACAACTATCCCGCCAAAGGCGGCAGAGTCCATCACTGCTGCTGTAGGAATAATAATTAGTACTGACATTGTAAAACTTACCCAATCTCCACTTCGATTTCCAACAAAACACCGGATCTGAATGAAGGCTGGTGAAAAGATAATCCGACTATAACATGATGAATCGTGATAGATTAGTCGTTATACATATATATCATTTCAGTGTATCCAACTAAGCTGCTACTAAGTAGCAGACAAACATTGTGAGGGATTGTATTATTCGAAAATGTCCGATTTTTAGACACAACTCTTAGAGATGGTGAACAGACACCAGGTGTATCACTTAGTATTGAAGATAAAGTAGCTATTGCTGCAAAGTTGGATGAACTTGGTGTAGACGTCATAGAGGCCGGCTCGGCCATCACCTCCGAAGGTGAACGCGAATCCATTAGAGCCGTTGTTGCTGAGGGATTGAGTGCAGAGATATGCAGCTACTGCAGGATAATGAAACCAGATATTGATTATGCACTGGCCTGCGACGTAGATTCTATCCATCTTGTGGCTCCGGTTTCAGATCTTCACATCAATGTAAAGCTTAAGAAAGACAGAGAAACCGTTAGAAAGATGGCTGTGGACGTAACAGAATACGCAAAGGAACACGGTCTTATTGTTGAGCTTAGCGGAGAAGATGCTTCAAGGGCAGATCTTGATTTCCTTAAGTCACTATACAATGACGGAGTGGAATCAGGAGCCGATAGATTATGCTTCTGTGATACTGTAGGATTGCTTGTTCCTGAGAAAACAGAGCTTATCTTCAGCGACATATGCTCTGCAGTAAAAGCACCTGTGAGCATTCACTGCCATGATGATTTTGGTCTTGGAACCGCTAACACCATAGCAGCCTTAAGAGCAGGCGCACAACAGGCGCATGTTACTATCAACGGTATTGGTGAACGGTCTGGCAATACAGCTTTGGAAGAAGTTGTCATGAGCCTTGAATGGCTTTACAAATGTCAGACAGGGATCAATACGAAAGAGATCTTCAGGACCTCAAGACTTGTAAGCAGACTAACGGGATTACCTGTGGCACCAAACAAGTCACTTATAGGTGGCAATGCTTTCACCCATGAAGCTGGTATCCATGTGCATGGACTGCTGGCAGACACAAGCACGTATGAGCCGATAAAACCAGAAGTTCTTGGCAGAGAAAGAAAAATAGTACTTGGTAAACATGCCGGAAAAAGTTCAATTACACTGGCAGTCAGGGAAATGGGATTTGAAATCGATGATTCCCAACTGCACGAAATACTCAAACGTGTCAAGGAGTTAGGGGACCATGGTATGAGAGTCACCGATGCAGACCTGGAGACAATTACTGACACAGTGCTCAACATCAAGAGGGAAGCAAGAGTAGTCCTTGAGGAATTCACTGTTGTTTCAGGTAACAAAGTAACCCCAACTGCTTCTGTTAGAATGAAAGTAGACGGAAAGGAAGTAGTAGAAGCAGATATTGGAACCGGACCCGTTGATGCAGCACTTGGAAGTATCAAGAAAGGAATATCCTGCATTGCCGATGTGGAACTTGAAGAATATCATGTAGACGCCATCAGCGGAGGAACCGATGCTCTTGTAGAGGTTTTAGTAAAACTCTCTAAGAATGGAAAGATGGTAACTTCAAGAGGCTCACGCACAGACATAGTTATGGCCTCTGTTGAGGCAGTCCTTAATGGAATTAACCGCCTCATCTGAATTGTCAGAAATTATAATATAGGTACTATCCATTTACACACAGACTTGATTTAATACAACAAACCGCAGGAACTGCGGGGATAGCCTGTTGATACTTAGTAGAGAACTACTATTGAGCAGGAAGCCCTGACCCTTTAGGGTCTGGGTAGTTCACTTACTTAATTTGAAAATCAGAGGTTTTATATGACTGAACCGACGGAAAAAATGATAGGTGCAAGAGCCCTTATCGAGTGCCTGTACAGAGAAGGTGTAGATACAATCTTTGGTTACCCGGGAGGCGTACTGCTCTCCATATACGATGAACTCTACGATGCGGATATCCGTCATGTATTAGTCCGCCACGAACAGGCTGCTGCCCACGCAGCAGAAGGATACGCAAGGGCAACTGGGAAGACAGGTGTCTGCCTTGCAACTTCAGGACCAGGTGCAACAAACCTTGTAACAGGTATTGCAAATGCATACATGGACTCCATACCAATGGTGGTCTTCACCGGACAGGTACCAAGCTCCCTGCTTGGAAATGATGCTTTCCAGGAAGCAAACATTACCGGCATCACAATGCCAATTACCAAACACAATTACCTTGTACAGGATGCAAATGATCTTCCAAGGATTATCAAAGAAGCGTTTCATATCGCATCCACGGGCAGACAGGGACCTGTACTCATTGATCTTCCAAAGGACATCACTGTCCAGGAATTTGATTTTTACTACCCTGATAAAGTAGAACTACGAGGATACAAACCCACATATAAGGGTAACCTCCTGCAGATAAAAAAGGCAGCTTCTAAGATAGAAGGGTCAAAGAATCCTGTTATTTATGCAGGTGGCGGGGTTATTAGTTCAGATGCAAGCAAAGAGCTTCTTGAATTTGCAGAGAAGATCAACGCCCCTGTAACAACAACCCTTACAGGAATGGGTGGATTCCCTGTAGAACATCCTCTGTTTTTGGGAATGCTGGGCATGCATGGGACCAAATATGCCAACTATGCTATTCAGGAATCAGACCTTTTGATCGCAGTTGGGGCAAGATTTGATGACAGGGTCACGGGCAAGCTAAAAGCATTTGCATCCAATGCAAAGATAATTCACATTGACATCGATCCTGCAGAGATATCAAAGAATGTAAAGGTAGATGTACCAATTGTGGGGGATGCGAAGTGGGTGCTCCAGAAATTATTGGAGTATTCATCACCAGCACAATCCGAAGCATGGATCAATAGGATAGATCACTGGAAAAAAGACAATCCCCTCTACTATGTGGAACCTGCAACTGGCAATGGAATTAAACCCCAGTATATCGTTGAGCAGATAAGTGCGGCATGCAAGGATGCTATTATTGTTACAGATGTAGGACAGCATCAGATGTGGGCTGCCCAGTACTTCAGGTTCAGCAAAGCAAGGACCTTTATTACTTCCGGAGGACTCGGAACTATGGGATACGGATTACCTGCAGCCATCGGTGCCAAGATAGCAAGACCTGACAAAGTTGTCTTTGCTATTGCAGGTGACGGCTCATTCCAGATGAACTCACAGGAACTTGCAACGGCAGTTCAGGAAAATGTGCCTGTAATAGTATCCATTTTCAATAATGGTTACCTTGGAATGGTCAGGCAATGGCAGGAACTCTTCCACGGCAAACGCTACTCTTCAACCTGTATACAAGACAGCGTTGATTTCGTAAAACTTGCAGAAGCATACGGTGCACTTGGACTTCGGGTCACTACACGTGATGAAGTGCGTCCGGCCATTGAACAGGCCATCGCTTCAGAAAGACCCACAGTAATTGATTTTGTTGTGGAGTGCGAAGAGAATGTATCCCCTATGGTGCCGGCTGGTGCTGCAATTAACGAAATAATGAATCTGGAGAGCAAAGAATGAGACACACACTTGCAGTTCTGGTTGAGAACAAATATGGAGTACTCTCAAGAGTCGCAGGCATGTTCTCACGAAGAGGTTATAATATTGACAGCCTGACAGTGGGAGTCACTGATGACCCCACCATGTCCCGCATGACTATTGTTGTAAAGGGGAATGATGATGTCATGGAACAGGTCACAAAGCAACTTAATAAGCTCATTGATGTCATCAGAGTCATAGACCTGCGGGCAGAAGATTCCGTTGAAAGGGAACTGGCACTTATCAAAGTTAAATCAGATGTCAACACCCGCTCTGAGATTATGCAGATAGCAGACGTATTCCGTGCCCACATCATCGATGTTGGTTCAAAATCCATGACCGTTGAAGTCACAGGTGACGAAGGCAAGATAACCGCCATTGAACAGTTACTCAAACCCTTTGGAATAAAGGAAATGGCAAGGACCGGGAAAGTTGCACTTAGTAGAGGAAAGAAGAATTCTTAATTATTCAGAGACTTATAGACATTTCAATTAAAGAGGTACATACAATGGCAAAAATGTATTATGATAAAGATGCAGACATTAACTTACTGAAAGGTAAGAAGATCGCAGTATTGGGTTATGGAAGCCAGGGGCATGCACAGGCACAGAACATGCATGACTCAGGACTTGATGTGACAGTGGGCTTAAGAGAAGGTAGCAGGCGCTGGAAACAGGCCGAAGAAGATGGACTAAAGGTCATGACAGTTGCAGATGCAGCAAAAATGGCTGATGTGATTCAGATACTCTTGCCAGATGAAGTGCAGTCACAGGTATATTACGACGAGATAGAACCAGGACTTGAAGCCGGCAACGCAATCGTATTTTCACATGGATTCAACATCCACTATAACCAGATCATCCCACAGAAGGATATCGATGTCTATATGGTAGCCCCAAAAAGCCCGGGCCACCTTGTCAGAAGAACATACAGGGACGGAGCAGGTGTGCCGGGACTTATCGCAGTCTATCAGGATGCAACCGGCAACGCAAAGAACATGGCTCTGGCACACGCAATGGGTGTAGGTTGTACACGTGCAGGGGTATATGAGACATCATTCCGTGAGGAAACCGAGACCGACCTTTTCGGAGAACAGGTAGACCTATGTGGTGGAGTTGCCTCACTTATCAAGACATCTTTTGAAGTACTTGTTGAAGCAGGTTACCAGCCGGAAATGGCATACTTTGAAACATGCCATGAACTGAAACTCATCGTTGACCTCATCCACGAGGGTGGCCTTGACAAGATGTGGTATTCAGTATCCAACACAGCAGAGTACGGCGGAATGACAGTTGGTCCTAAGATCATAAACGAGCTTTCCCGGGAAGCTATGTACGAGGCCCTTGAAAGAATACAGAACGGCGAATTCGCTCGTGAGTTCGTGCTTGAGGACAAGGCAAACAGACCAGTCCTTACTGCAATGGAAAGACAGGATCGGGAACATCCATTAGAAGTCATAGGTAAAGAGATCAGAGCCAAGATGCCCTGGTTGAACAGTGAATTAAACGAAAAGTAGACCTTTTGGTCTACACTATTTTTTGTTAATAGATAACTATTCAGCCTGATAAAAACGCTATCTATAACAATCTTGACAAAAAGTTGAAATGTAAATTTCAGTATGAACATTTATTTTGATTGTTACTATTGATTGTTTTTTTGATTCTTAGATTGTTAGTGGGCAGATATCTCCATTTCGATGAAATCAGCACCAATAGGCAGATTGTGCTAGGCTGAATAGTTACGTTATTTTTATCAATTTGGGTTTGAGTAATACTCGTATATTTTGCCCTTAGAATGCATTGATCAATCTTTCATTGAGCTTATGCCTTTCATCTTTAATGTCTGCGATCTCAGCTTCTACCAGGGTTTTTTGATGCATCAATTCTGCTTTTGCATCTTCATTGACCACATTTTCCATTTCCTCGATGATAGCATCTAATTTGTCCTCGAGATCCATGAGTTCATAGCCTAGTCTTGTTGCCTTTTTATCAAGCTCAACAATATCTTCATTCATCGTACCCCACACCAACTTACAGTTTAAATGATAGTAATTTAATAGAGTCTACTCTTGGTGAATATATCGCACCTGCACTTCTTAATGAAGCAAGAGCATCCGACAACTCAAACGGTGTAAGCAGAGATATTTTTTCAACATCTGCCATTGAAATGCTAATATCAATACCAAAAGTATCCTCTAATTGCAGATACAATTGAGCTGCTTCTTTGGATAAACGGAAGATCTCACCAGGGGAAAGATTGGATTTCTGGAATTTAGAAGCGTGTGCAAACATGTCCATCCATATATCAAATCCTTCACGTATATTGGAAACAGAAACTTCATTGCTTAAATTCATTCGGGCAATACTTGAGCCTAGTTTAGGAGCAGCTGCACCAAGGTCCTGCTTGTAAACAAAATTGCTTGAATGTGTGAATGTTTCTGTCATCTCATATATTTGGTCAGTCAGGCATTTTTCTGCCTTTTCTGAGATTTCCGGTTGAAACATTAAAGCATCCAGAAGATGAGCCCTCACAAAAGGTATCTCAAAAGATACATCAGTAGAATAGGCAGATTTGGGACGCATCTCAACATCAAAAACAATAGGCACATGTACAAATGTTTCTTTTGGCATTAGTATTGAAAGATTTATTTCCCTGCTGCCTGATGGGTTAAGGTTCTTTTCAAGTTTAGAAGAATGGTAAAAATAAGGAGACTTTGCATTTTTAAATTCCCTGGGAATTAATTTCTGTAAAGAAACAAAGGAATCCCAACCGCTTTTTTTTGCAATTATTCCTGAATCAATACCACCTTTTTCATTGATACCAATTGCATTTGAAGAAACAGAACACATCGCAAGACACTGAGAAATACTGTCCCTATTTTCATCTGCATTCTGAAATGGATGCCTAAAGAAACTAAGATACTCTTCCTGATCCATTACCTTTCTGTGAAGGAGTTTTTTAGGATCGACCTTTTTCCACGCTTTAACATGCCTGACATCAATGTTAACAAGATTAGCAAATGTGCCCCTGACAACTCGTTCTGTTTCAAAGGAAGTAACTTTGATAAGATCATTATTGTTTGGTGTCGGAACAGATTCATCGCTTATTATATAAAACTCCCTTTTTGGTGTTTGAAGAAAAGGAGAAGGATCCAGATAAAAAAGATACCTGCTTCGGCCATCGAATCGAACAAAGCCCATATCATCATTATCAAATATGAGCTTGTGCTCCACACCTGAGAGCTCATAACCAAACTCGCGGTTTTTCAGGCTTTGTCTTCTGACCATATCATATCCTTGATTTATTGCTTGATAAGGTTTATTCCTCTAATGCAGCTAAGCTATAAGTATCCGGAAATTAGTATTTTGAGTATTCATATCACAAAATATGTAGCAGAGGTCGATAGAACATGAAAGGAACAATTGAGACTATATTATCAAGGCGAAGTATCCGTAAGTTCAGATCAGAAGAAGTCAAAGAGGAAGATATCAAAAGCATACTTGAAGCAGGAAGATGGGCACCATCTGGCCTCAATAACCAGCCATGGAAATTCATTGTTATCAAAAACAAAGAAACCATGAAAGAACTTGCAAGCTGCACACACTACAGCAATATCATTTTGAGTGCACCGTTATTGATAGCTGTTTACCTTGACCTTGATACGATGTATAATAGGACAAAGGATATACAGGGCATAGGAGCATCCATACAAAATATGCTTCTGGCATGTTGTGATCTTGGACTTGGGGCAGTCTGGCTGGGAGAAATACTTAATAGTTCAAATAAAGTCAACTTGATTCTCAACTGTCCTGATACTGTGGAGCTCATGGCGGTACTTGCAATAGGCAAACCTGCAGATAGTGGGAAAAAGAGTACCAGAAAAAATCTGAGTGATATAGCATACAGTGAAAAATATGGGGAGTTATTTTAATTAAAAAATGGAGGCTGAGACGAATTGTAAGTAAGTTTATGTGTAATTGGATCGATTGGAGGTGGTAGATTTGTATGGCCTATTTATATTGAAGTATAATCAGGAAATAGGCTTACAATTCGTCTCTAATTCATAGAATGGTTTTAATCATATATATACGTTTGTCAGTTTTAAGGCTTAATCAAGAAAAACTGATTTATCACTCAATCAATTTTGCTTGCTATCACTGGATTTCCTTTTCTTCCCGGCACACTGACGATTGGCACAGAACTCCACAGCATCCTTTTTTTGCTCTTTAACACGGAGTATGTGCCACCCACAATGCTCACACAGATTGCTAAGAACTGTAAGTCTACCTGATTTAGGAACCGATTGTGTGTGTCCACACCTCTTGGTGCAGCCAAGAAAACGAGAATCTTTCACAGATATGACGAACATCGAACCATCACAAACAGGGCACGGGCCTACAATCTCAGGAGGGAAACATTTCTTTTCCATGTCACACGTAAAACAGGGACCAATTCCCACGGCCCATTTATATTTGTTGCCGACCTTAAGAACTGCAACTCCACCTTTACTGCACTCCTGAGAGTGCAGGACTGTAAGTGCACCTGCCTTTGGCAGAGGATATGTATTCTTACATTGCGGATAGCCAGTGCAGCCTACAAACCTTCCTTTATCGGTTTTGATCATATGCAGTATCCGTCCACAGTCAGGACAGGTTCCTATCATATTCTTTTTATCAGTACTTACCTGCTCATCCGTAATAGTGCCTGCCATTCTTGTAACGATTGCATCCTTGCTTGAATTTAGCTGGGAATACATTTCCTTGATAAGTATGGTCCCTTCATCAAGGGCGGCATCAAGTGTCTTTTTTCCGTCTTCCACATCCTGTATCAAAGCTTCTATACGAGCTCGTATCTCTGGTTTTACAAGTATTGCTACAGTTGTATCCAGTGTATCCATCAAGGTAAAACCCGTATCCAGAATTGAGATCGTCTTACCTTTTACTTCAAAATAGCCTCGTTTCTTATTAGTTTCAATATGGCTGGGGGCTGTTGCCTTGGTGCCAATGCCATGCTTGTCCATCAAAGTAAGAAGTTCTGCCTCGGTAAGTCTTTTCGGAGGCTTTGTTTCAGACTTGATGTTCTTTATTTCCTTAACATCAAGCTCTTCCTTTTCATCAATAGCAGGCAGTAGTTTATCATTCTTGCTCTCAAATGGATACACATCAAGCCATCCGGAATCTTTTAGCACCGATCCAGTGACATCAAATATTTCCCCACCCACAAGTATCTCAAACCTTGTTTTTTCAAATACAGCTGGTCCCATGAGGTTTGCAAGAAAATGTCTTACTATAAGATCATAGACCTTCCATGCATCCGGCATCCTGACGCTCCGTTCCAAATCATCCCTTAATGCTGCTTTTATTGGATGGATAGGGGGGTGGTCATGTCCATCCTTAGTACCGTTCCTGCATTTAATATCCCCGGCAGAGAGTATTGAAAGCGCATATTTTTGGTAAATACCTGATGAAAAAGATACCAATGTCGAGCGGAAATCAAAATCATCAGCATATTTATTGGTCTCTGTCCTTGGATAGCTGGTAAAACCTGAAAGATACAGCTGCTCTGCTGTCTCAAGGGCATTTTCAGGACTGATATTCAGAAACTTGGAAGCACGCTTTAGAAATTCAGTTGTGTTTAGCGGATATGGGGGACTTATGAGGGCATTTTTTACGGTTTTCTTGTCCACAAGACCTTTCTTACAATTCTTTATCCGGGTAAATATTTCATCGGCTTTTGCTTTTTCAGAAATATGCCCGCCCCTGTAAGCACCTGTAAAATCTGTATCATTTTTATTGAAAACAGCCTCTATTTTCCAGAAGTCCTTTGACTGAAAGTTCTTTATAAGTTTCTCTCTTTCATAGACAAAACCACAGGTGGGGGTCTGACAAGGACCAATCGATATTACTCCTTTGGTGCGAACCCTCTCCCTGACGGCAAGGGTCATGAAACGGGTAAACGCAGCACCCATTTTCAGATCAAGTATCTGGCGTGCTTCTGCTGCCATTGCCATATTATAATCAGGCTCAACGAGATCTGTAAAAGCTTTCTTTATCTCACTTGCAGAAAGTGAAGAAAAACGTGCTCTTTTAACCGGAAAGGAAGCTACTTTCTCAGCAATAGCCTTTGCCTCAAATCCTATATTTTCCCCTTCCCTGTCAAAGTCACAGGCAAGGACAACTTCCTCAGCACCTGCAGCAAGAAGTGAAATGGCAGCAGCGAAGGGTTTTTTGGTGACGTTCTTTATAGGATCCGTATCAAGCAGGATTGCAGGGTCACATTCACGCCAGTTATTGTATTTTTCAGGAAAATCATAGCCCATAATGTGTCCGGCAAGACCCATAATCCTCCATTCTTTCCCATTCATTTTAAAGTCGTACACTGCAACACCCTCCACAGAAGCGCGGTTGAAATGCCCTTCACTGAGTATAGCTGCTATCTGAGAAGCTGCCTTGTTCTTTTCCGTGAATACGACTATAGACATGCTGCTCCCTTATGCTCTGCTATTAGATAAGAATTGAGCTTGCAGGGTGAAAGTAATATACATAACTCAGGTATTGATACATATTAAATAAGTACTGTGAAAGATATATATGTGGCAAGAATGTATCTGCACCTAAACAAAAATACTGCATAGCGGAGCTACAATGACACTAATGGAAGATGCAAAAAAAGGCATAATAACACCTCAGATGGAAGCTGTTGCCAGAGATGAAGGCATTGATGCTAAAACAATCTGTTCCTGTGTTGCCAGGGGAACCATCAGTATCCCCAATAACCCTGTGAGGGACTGCAAGGTCGTAGGTATAGGTAAATATCTTAGTACAAAGGTAAACGCTAATATCGGAACCTCTCGTGATTACATCAATATTGATGAAGAAGTTGAGAAGGCAAAAACTGCAGAAACCTTCGGTGCCGATGCACTCATGGACCTGTCCACAGGCGGAGACCTTGACCTTGTAAGGAAAAAAATAATGGATGCTGTGAACATTCCTATGGGCTCTGTTCCAATATATCAGGCTGCAGCTTCAAAAAAGACTGTTGTGGACATGACCTCTGATGATATGTTCAATGCCGTGCGCAAACATGCAAAAGATGGTATTGACTTTGTCACCATACATGCCGGTGTTAATAAGGATTCCATGAAGAGGATCAAGCAAGCTGACAGAATAACAGATGTCGTAAGCCGTGGTGGCTCATTTACTCTGGCATGGATGCTGCACAACGCAGAAGAGAACCCGTTCTATTCAGAGTATGATTACCTTATGGAGATTGCCTATGAGTATGATATGGCTATTAGCCTTGGAGATGGCATGAGACCAGGCTGCATCCATGATGCTTCTGACGGTCCTTCCTTTATGGAATTCATAAGCCTTGGAGAACTTGTAAAACGTACAAGGGAAGCAAACATACAGTGTTTTGTGGAAGGACCCGGACATGTTCCTATTGATGAGATAGAGCTTAGCGTGAAAGGAATGAAGAGCCTGTGTCACAATGCCCCAATCTATCTTTTGGGTCCGCTTGTGACAGATATCGCACCCGGATACGACCATATAACCGGAGCCATAGGGGGCACTCTTGCTGGGATGCACGGAACTGATTTCCTGTGCATGACCACACCGGCTGAGCATCTGGCATTGCCAACTAATGATGACATCCGCGAAGGAACCATCGTTACTAAAATTGCAGCCCACGCAGCAGATCTTACAAAAGAAGGACAGAAAGAGCGCGCAAGAGCAGTTGATGATAAAATGGCACATGCACGTAAGGACCTTGATTGGGATACACAATTTGCCCTTGCATTAGATGGAGAAAAAGCAAAGAGCATAAGAGATAGCAGGAACACAGGAAGTGGAGCATGCTCAATGTGCGGTGATCTCTGTGCTATGAAAATAGTAAGCAAGGCACTTGAGGATGAGAAAAATAGCTGACAATATCGTCAGCTACTATTTCTATATAACGTAGCTCTTTTAAACATTGAATGATAATTTCAATTTATGAATCTCACCGTCCTTCTGGACAATAATACGATCATTGACCGTTATTTTTTAGGTGAACCAGCTGTTTCCTATTTAATAGAAGACAACGGAACAAGGATACTTTTCGATGTTGGATACTCTGATGCCTTTCTTCAGAATGCATACAGAATGAAAATTGATCTTCTTGATCTGGACCATATAGTTTTGTCCCACGGTCATCTGGATCACACATGGGGACTTGATTCTATAGTAAGGCTGTTTACTGAAGCAAAGATAGAAGGGCTTGTGCATTCAGAACCCACTGTTGTTGGCCATCCATTGGTATTCAATAGTAAAACCTACGCAGGTCTAAACGAGATCGGAAGTATCATTGGTGCAGAAAAGCTCTCAAGGATATTCAAGCTAGAACTAAGCCGTGTGCCTTTGTGGCTGACTAAAAGCATCGTATTTCTTGGAGAAATCCCAAGAATCTTTGATTTTGAGCTCGAATCACTGGAAAGCAAAGTCATAATCCATGGAAAAGAAGAAGAAGAAGACAAGCTTTCTGACGATACTGCCATTGCTATTAAGACTGAAAATGGTCTTGTCATTATCACCGGTTGTTCACATTCAGGAATTTGTAATATAATCGAGTATGCTAAAAGTGTTTGCAACGAAAACAGAGTTGTAGATGTTATAGGAGGATTTCATTTGCTCCAGCCACCAGAAGCAAAGATCAGCAGAACAGTTGATTACTTCAACAAACTCAATGTCCGGGAAGTTCATGCATGTCATTGCACAGACCTTATGTCAAAGATCGCTTTATCTAAAGTCTGTAATCTAAAAGAAGTGGGTTCTGGTCTTCGACTCGAATATTAGAAAAAAAGGACCGCAATTGGTCCTATCATTGTTTCTTGAAGCACATGAACCAGTCAAGACAGTATTTGTCTTCATCTTTTTCTTCCATCCTTTCCTTAGCAGCCCCACATGAACCTGGTGGTGGGATGATAACGTCATCTCCCGGGTGCCAGTTGGCAGGAGTTGCCACATTTTCAGCATCTGATTTTTGCATTGCGAGCAATAATCTTTTTATCTCATTCATATTGCGTCCGTTAGACAGAGGATAGTACAGAATAGCACGTATCTTTGCCTTTGGATCGATCATAAATACTGCTCTGACAGCTTGAGTATCTGAGGCATTTGGCTGCAGCATTCCAAATTTTTTTGCAACATCCATCTTAAGATCTTCTATAACAGGAAAATTAACTTCAACATCCTTCATTCCATTATATTCGATCTTTTCTTTGATGGTTCGCAGCCATGCAATGTGTGCATAGAGACTGTCAATGGAAAGTCCGATAAGTTCTGTATTCAATTCCCTGAATTCTTCCTGCATTGTTGCAAAGGTCATGAACTCAGTTGTACATACAGGTGTAAAATCAGCAGGATGGCTGAAAAGGATTACCCATTTTCCTTTGTAGTCTTTTGGGAAATTGATTTCTCCCATTGTTGTTTGTGCTTTAAATGACGGTGCATCATCGCCTATCAAAGGCATATATACAGATAATGATTGGTTTTTGTCGCCAATTCCTGACCTAATCTTCTTCAGATTACTGTCAAGGTATTCGTTAATATCCTTAACCTGTTTGTCAAATTCCTTTTCTAATTCCATGTCTTTTATGTTTCTGGAAATGTATGTTTTCATATCATTGAACTGCTCTTCAAGGTAACTTTTTGTGTCTTTTTTATCATCCATATTTTTCTCCACCGTTCTAAAGAAGTGTGAACTACAGAAACAGATTTTAAAATAATATATATCTGCCACACCCAGTAAGTATTAAGGCTTTTAAAGATAAGAACTTGCTCATTGAATACGTTAATTTGGGACTCAGCTTACAAAGCTATTGAGTTTTTCTATTAGAAAAGGAGTTTTTGGAGCTTTGAGACCTTTATCAGCTATGCTTTTCAGCTTTGGGAAAAAGAACTCTTCTTCTTTGGTATGGTGGCATCGGTCTACAAAAACAACCAAAAATTCATGTAACTTTTCAATATGTCCGGGGTAGATGTCTATTGCATTATGTTCTTCCTGTCTCAGGTCATCGCTAGCCAGCAGGCTTAATCCCTCCCTTTTTTTATATATTCCATCAGAACAACTGCGTTATTATATTTCTCATCTTTTGCTGCATAGAGTAGGGTAACATCATTATCTTCTGCCCTTTCAATGACCTGATCAACATATTCTGTCTTTTGATCCAGTTCCCTGAAATAGCGTTCTTTGAATCCTTTCCACTTACCGGGATCATGAGAGAACCATTTTCTAAGGTCGTCGCTTGGAGCCACTTCCTTTAACCACATGTCAAGTTCTGCCTTATCCTTACTAATTCCCCTTGGCCAAAGTTTGTCCACCAGTATTCTGATACCATCCTCTTGTGACGGTTCGTCATAAATTCTCTTTAACCGAATCATTGTTTTCATCCCAATTAAGCAACTACAGTTTATCTTGTTGTCTTCTTAATTATCAATATTTTGGAGAAAATAGACAGAAAAAAGAAATGATCTTTAATAAATAAAGATCCAGTTGAAATAATAACATCAAATGTTGTTTTCACATAACAAAGAATTATTCTGCCCGGCCTTTCTTACAGAAATACATGGATGGTTTTGAACTTTCCAGAACATATTCTTTCCAGACATCACATGTATTGCAAATGCATTTTTTGTCAGGATCAAGGTCCTGGCAAGTTGCTTTACCTGTGGAACAATAGATTCCGGGAACATCTCCAGCGGCCGGAACGTCGTTTCCAGACAGATCGGCCATCATCTTTTTTGAACTTTCAAGCTTATCCTGTGCGCATTTACTGTCCGCCTGAACAGGGCATACTGAACACATGCATCTTTCAATATTTTCTTTCAGATAAGGCACTTTTAAGTTTTCATCTTTATTCATTTAACTACTCCCCTTTTATTGGTAACATTTCAATATATCCCGAATCCTAAGCAGTTACAATTAGAAACTGTTCTAATACTCGGAATTTTTCGAGATATTTTCGGATTTTTTGAAATACCCACAAATAAACATAGTTACTTAACTATAAAAATATATGCTAAGCTAACTGTTCAGATCCCGATTGCCAAACTTAGTCAATATAATATTTTTTTAATTTTAGAGTGCTGTGGAATAATATAAATATCATACAGGCAGATATTCATTGTAAATAAAGTGGGAGTTAAAAATATGACTGAACATAAAGAACTTGAGCACAAAGAATTACTTGGTAGTATGAGCGACAAACTAGGATTCACTCCGCAGATCCTTGAAACCCTCGGGGACATAGACCCTGAATTCCTAAAGAAATACAATCGTTGCAACCATAAGTTGTTATCAGATGGGGCATTGCCTGCAAAGACGAAGATACTGATGGCTCTTGCTGTGGTCGCATCCAAACAGTGCGAGAGATGTGCGGTTGTCCAGATGCAAAGCGCCCTCAAGAACGGCGCCACCAAGGAAGAGATCATGGAAACCATGGACGTAATATTTATCACATCCGGCGCACCTGCTGTTGCAGCCTGCAGGGATGCATTGAAACAGTTAAAATAAATATAGATCGTCACATACATTTAAATATTAATAAACAAGGGGAGTTCTATGAACCGTTTACCAGATTCAGAGTTAGTTATGATACCAGGGGGTACATTGATTACTGATACTCCTGAAAAAGGACGTGAATTAGCTATGTTAATAGCTCGTCACACAGTCCATAACATTCAACCAGATCTTGATGTCTTAAAAGAAGGGCGGAAGATATATTCTATAGATCCTGATAGTCTTATTGCAGCAAGCCAAGTTGTAGCGATTGAATTTCAAACAATAGCTGCAGCTAATAATTACTGGAGAAAAGATAAAAAATAAAATTATGAATCCATAACTGATACCCTTATTATTAAGGGTATTAGTTATTATAGTTCCATTATTAAATTGAGTGGGGAAATACAATGGCAATGAAAGAAAATAAGTTAGAGGATAATGTTGATGGCGCTTATTATGTGGACGATGACTGTATTGGGTGCCATCTGTGTGTAAACGAAGCACCGGAAAATTTCAAGATGAAAGATGATGATTCCACTGCATATGTTTTCAAGCAGCCTGAAAACGATGAGGAGAAAACAGATTGCGAAAATGCACTTGATGCCTGCCCTGCTGATGCTATTGGAAATGATGGTTAAGAGTGGAAAACAATAATATCGCATGTTCTTAGTTTTGCTTGTATTTTGTCGCTATAAACAAAATTAAGAACACATAGATTACTTTTTACGTCAAAGTTGGGATATTTTCTCTTTTGTATCATAATATTTCTGGCGGGTTTTATTGCTCAGATCAAAACAAGAACACTACCTTTAATTACATTACAATCATTGTTAAATCGGGGAATTATTAATGAACAAAATTAAAATTGGGGATAACATAAAGGATTTCACATTAGAGAACCAAAAAAGAGAAAAAGTACATCTGTATGATTTCAAGGACAAAAAAGTTCTGTTATCTTTCCATCCACTTGCCTGGACAGGTACCTGTGCAGAGCAGATGAAGTCACTGGAAGAAAATCATGAACGTTTTAAAGATCTAAACACTGTGGCTTTTGGTATAAGTGTTGATCCTGCACCATCGAAAGAGGCCTGGGCAAAAGATCTTGGTGTCACTCACATAGATTTCCTGTCTGATTTCTGGCCCCATGGCGAAGTAGCACAAAACTATGGTATATTCATGCAGGAAGAAGGAATGTCAGAACGGGCTAACATAATTATTGATGAAAATCAGAAGATCATATTTTTCAAGAAATATCCAATTCACGAGCTTCCCGACATTGAGGAACTAATAAGGGTACTTGAAGGATAATGCTACTTGGGAGATTAACTGCTTTTTAATAAATAACCTGTTTATAGGATTTTTACACCTGAAGCAAAAGTCCCCTTGCGTAAGCTGGAGGATAAATATAACTTAGCATCGTATTTTTTCTATCCAGCAGATTTTTTTGGATTTGGTTATTTTGACTTTTGCTGCATTACTTACATTTTTGTTCTAATGTAAGCAACTCTTTACTTGTTTCTCTTTACCATCCTCTGAATCACTTTTGCCTTGCCCAGTTTTAGCAATATACTTGCTTTTTAGCAACCACAACTCTTATGTATTTATAATGATGAACTCCCACCGACTGAGCAAGAAGGAGGAACGAAAACGGATAACATCACATTTTTGATATACGCATTCAGTTCCCTGTTTGTCATAGTCAGCCCAATTGGCGCAGTTATTACATTCGTATCATTGACAAGTGATATGATGGTGGATGAAAAAAACGTACTTGCTACAAAATCTGTAATCCTTGCCTGCACCATTGCTTTGTTTTTTGCCATAACCGGAAAAATAATACTGAACTTCTTTGGAATAAGCATTGACGCGTTGAGGGTAGCTGGAGGAGTATTGCTTTTTACTGTGGGCTTTGATATGATACTTGCAAAGGTTTCCCGTGGAAGCATAACAGATACAGAAATAAACAAATCAATGGACCGCAGCGATATATGGATATTTCCCATTGCTCTACCGCTTTTAGCAGGCCCGGGCACCATCACTACTGTAATTGTTCTTATGGGAAGTGCATCTTCAATATTACAAAATATGTTAGTCATGTTTGCAATTATTTTCACTTTTGCAATGACCTGGGTATTGCTCCATTTCTCCAGAAGAGTGTACAAATATCTGGGACATACCGGAATGCTGGTATTTACAAGGCTTATGGGTTTGTTACTTGCAGCAATGGCTGTCAATTTTATTTCCCTTGGACTCTGGAATATCTACACATCATTTCAGTGACATCTGTTTGCATCTATATGTAAGCACAACAATCACAATGATTTTATCCGATTATAGCATAAATCAGATTAAGTGTGGGTAACGAAGTGCCAGAAGAAAGGAACTTTCAATGCAGATCAAAAGGTGATGAACACAGTGTTCCACTTGAAGATATTCTGAAAAGAATTGATACAACAGCCACAGGCTTATCTTCTGAAGAGGCAGTTCGAAGAATAGCTCTGTGTGGAAGGAACGTTTTTGAAGAAACTGGGAAAGAAAGTATTCTGGTCAAGTATTTCAAACAATATAAGAACTTCTTTTCTCTTCTGCTTTTATTTGGTTCCGTACTCTCGTTTATTGCTGAGTGGCTTGACCCGGGACAGGGTAATATTTTCATAGCTATAGCCTTGCTTGGAGTTGTGATACTCAATAGTAGTTTCACATTCATCCAGGAATACCAGGCTGAAAGGATAATGGCAAGTTTCAAAGATCTCATACCGCCAAAGGCCCGGGTTTTTCGGGACGGGAAGATCACAGATATACTAGCCACCGAAATAGTGGTAGGTGATCTTGTCTACCTTGAAGAAGGTGACAAGGTTCCTGCAGATGGCAGGATTATCGAAGAGAACTCTCTTAAAGTTGACAACTCGCCGATAACCGGAGAGGCAGAACCACAACTGCGTTCACTGGAATGCACACATACCAGTATACTGGAGTGCAGGAATATGGTTTTCTCAGGAACGCTTGTCCAGACCGGAAATGGTAAGGTCATTGTAGTCGGAACTGGTTCGGATACACAGATTGGCAAACTGGCAGTTCTGACTGAACAGACATCTTCTGTGGATACTCCAATTCGAAAAGAACTCAATCACTTCATCAAAATCATTTCTGCAATTGCCATCTTTCTTGGAATTTCCTTTTTTCTGGCAGGTTTCCTTATTCAGGATACTTTCCTGTCAAACCTCATTTTTGCCATTGGGATCATTGTTGCAAATGTACCTGAAGGACTTCTGCCAACGGTAACACTTGCCCTGAGCCTTGCATCAAAAAGAATGGCAAAAAGAGATGCTCTCATAAAACAACTGGAATCCGTTGAAACATTAGGTTCCACAACTGTTATCTGTACTGATAAAACAGGAACCCTTACACAGAACAAGATGACCATTCATTCCGTTTATACCGGCACCGGACATCTGGATGTGGATAAAAAGCCCCCTCCGCCGGAGATTTTTCTGCGTGTGGCTACCATATGCAATAATTCAAGGCTCACTGAAGAAAAACCCGGATACAAAGGCGATCCCACCGAAGGTTCTTTACTCGTTTATGCCAGTGATTTTACAGATATCGAGAAAACAAAGAACGAATATCCCAGGATACAGGAATATCCGTTCGATTCCAAAAAAGAGAGAATGCAGGTTATCTGCAAAACGCCAGGCGAAAAAAAGGAATCATACCTAAAAGGAGCACCGGAAGTTATTATCGATATGTGCAGCCACATACTCGTTGGTGGGAAAGAGGAAGTACTTGACGATAAACAAAAAAAGGTCCTTGAAGAAGAACACATCGTCATGGCAAAGAAAGGAGAAAGAGTACTTGCCTTTGCTTACAGAAAAGCCGACAGCGCAAACGAATATGAAGATGGTTTCACCTTTATTGCATTTGCAGGCGCTGTAGACCCACCTCGTCCTGAGGTCAGAGATGCCATCAAAAAATGTCATCTAGCTGGTATCAAGGTGGTAATGATAACGGGTGACCATCCGATAACTGCACGCTCTATCGCTGCAACTGTGGGCCTAAGCAATGACCACGAAGAACCAGAGTTGATCACTGGTACGGAACTTGAAGAACTCTCAACAGAAGAGCTTATAAAAAGGCTGAAAGCTCCAAGCATTGTATTTGCACGTACATCTCCTGTACAGAAACTCAAAATAGTGCGTGCTTTCCAGGCATCAGGTGAAATCGTAACAATGACCGGAGATGGTGTCAATGATGCACCGGCCATGAAGAATGCAGACATGGGAGTTGCCATGGGAAGTGGCACGGACGTTGCCAGGGAAGCAGCCGACATGGTGCTGCTCGATGATAACTTTGCAACCATTGTCAATGCAATAGAAGAAGGCAGGATAGTCTTTGATAATATCAAGAAATTCATAGCCTACATCCTCACAAGTAATGTTCCTGAAATATTACCATTCATCGCTTTTGTACTACTGTCAGTTCCATTACCAATAAACGTGCAGCTCATCCTTGCCATTGACCTTGGAACCGATATAATTCCGGCATTATCCCTCGCAGTTGAAAAAGGAGAGGGGGATATTATGAAACGTCCTCCACGTTCCAGGGAAGAAAAACTGTTGACAGCTCAGGTCCTGCTTACATCCTATGGCATCAAGGGGCCTATTGAAGCTGCTGCAGGATTTGCATGCTACTTTGCAGTGCTACTGGATGGTGGGTGGACATGGGGCCAGAACCTTCCATTCACAGATACTCTTTACATGCAGGCCATAACAGCCTTCTTTGCAGCTGTCATTGTCTGTCAGATAGCAAACGTATTCACATCAAGGACCAGACGACAATCCGTATTGACAAAGGGACTTTTCAGCAATCGTATGATGCTCCTTGGCATAGCCAGTGAGCTTCTGATACTGATTTTCATCGTCTACAACCCACTGGGAAACCTTGTATTCAACACAGCAGCAATATCCATTAAATATGTACTCATAGCAGTGCCATTTGCCCTGCTGCTACTGGGAATAGATGAATTCAGAAAGTATGCCATCAGGAAAGACTCAGCATTTGTTACCCGTTTCTTTAAGTGGTAATCCTGGAATGATCTTTATCCTTTCTTTTTATGAAAAACCACTTCAGTATGAGGATAAGCTATTTCCACATCATCGGCTGCTTTTATCCGATCAAATATCTCCTTTGTGATCTTCGTGGAATATTTATTTAACTGGCGGGCTGGAGAAAAGTACTTAATATGTAAATCTATTCCACTTGCCTGAAATTCAAGCTTTATATGGGGACTTTCCGGACTTGTGCTGATAATACCTGCAAGGAACTTACGGGCTGCAAGATCAACTATTTCAATTGCATGATCAAGGTTGCTCTCGTAAGTCACATTAACTATCACACTATCCAGAACAAAGTCATTGTTAGAAGTGTAATTGATGATATTCTTCTCAAAAAGCATCCAGTTTGGGATCATCAACATTCTCCCTGAGTTCTCTTCACCACCGATCAGCCCTCCTATTTCCATTACATGTACATGTGTCAGGTTGATATCGATAACATCACCCTTAACATCACCCAAGATTATCCTGTCACCTATATCAAAGGGCCTTTTAGTGACAACCATAACCCAGGCTGCTATACCTGTGATAGGCTTCTGAAGGGCAAAACCAATAGCTGCTGAAAGCAGACCAAGGAATACACCAAATCCTGACCATGCACCGGAGTATGTAAGAACTGCAAAGAATACAATAAGAAGAGAGATAAAATACCTGAATATTTGACTGAATATATTTATGTTTGTGCGTTGTTTTTTCGTATTTGCCTTAAGAAGAAGCTTTTTTTTTAATTGCTTAATAAAAATACTGAGCAGGACCAGCAATAGAATTACTACAATAACTGTTGCGCTAATGTGCAGTAATTTGTCTATAATGTCCTGCAAATTTAATTCCACTGAACCATTCCATCAATAAATAATCAAAAAAATGAAAGAACAGATTATTCTTTCTTTCCAAGCTTCTTGACCATTCGCTTTATATCAGATGCCAGATCTTCTGCTTCCTTTCCGGTTGCTTGCGCCAGTTCTTTGACCTTATCCATAATTTCCCCTGCATCTTCCTTAACATCGACAGACTTTATCGAAGCAGTGATCTTCTTAATGGCATCAATTATGTCTTCTGTGATATGTGCAGCCTCATCACCCGTTGTTTCGATGAGTGTATCCAGTCCGGTATTTACTTTATCGTAGTTCCTTCCAAGATTGATCTTCTCTGTAAGGACATCGAGTTGTTCACCAAGATCAGAAGCCAGATGTTTGGCTCCATCCCCGGTCTTTCTGGAAAGATCATCAACACCTTCTAATATTTTGTTCATATCTTCACGCAGGTCTATGCTTTTAATATCCCCTGCAATGCCTTTAATTGAAGATTTTACACTGTCAGCAATCTTCTCTGCCTCATTGCCTGTCTTATCAACGAGTTTATCTATTTCACCTGTTATTTTTTGAATTCTTTCTTTCATAGTGACCCCTCCCGAGTCTAACCTTATTAGATTTTTTAAGTTATTAAAGATGTCGTAATCAGCGATGTAAATATAACGGAAAGGCTCTGTAGAAATCCTGTAAATTCCATTTTTAAACTCAGTAGTATTCAATAACTGTATTATTTCAATAGTTTTCAGGATGGGAGCGAAGGAACGTGCCGCCTGCGGCGGGTGCTTGCATTGTTCTTTGTTTATCAATGATTTTGTGTGAAGCTTCAGAAACACAAGGCTGCAGGGAACAATAATTTATAATAATTGGAAGTTATGATTAACTTAAACCATCCCGGAGGGTCCGGCAAAGCCGGCGCAGTCCAAAAAGATGAAAAAATAATCTATTAATTGCAAGTTTTAACTAAGCAAACATCAACAAGTCTTTTTTTCAATAGTGTGCAGGCTTATAATAAAGGAACGTGCCGCCTGCGGCGGATGGTTGTATTGTTATTTGAATAGAAACCCCATCCCGAAGGGTAAGACAAAGCCGGCACAATCCGAAAAGGTGAATGAAATAATCTGTTGCTTTCAACTCTTTTTCTGCATACGCTAATTAAAAGAGTGAGGGTTTCTACAGAGCCAATATAATAGATATTTTTTATTTAACCCTTACAACTATCCCTCTAAGGAGGCGACCTAAGATATCTGAACCTGTTATGATTTTCTTTTCAGAGTCTTTTTTGCTCCAGTAAATGATCAGGTCGTTATCTATCACGTCATCCTCAGAATCTACAGGGTACACCTTTAATTTATGAAGTACATCACCGATCTTTTCATTAGGGTCATTAACAATTATAGGACGATGGCAGTAATGATAAGGATTGAACGTCTTCTTTTTGTATATCCCATCCCTTAGGAAAGAACCTGAATCTATGGCCATCACTGGTTCATTTGCCTCATTCACTACTATGGCCCATTTTCTTAAATTGAAAGCTAACTTTTCCAGTAATGTGTTGTACTCTGGTTTTTCAGGAGATGGAAATATAACAAGACCATCAAAGATAGGCAGGGAAATTATGCTTGAGGGGGTGATCACAGAACCTACCTGTTTGACATAAAGATCATCTATGGAAAGGAAGTTCAAGGCACCAAGGCCTTCAAGACGGTCAATATCACTACTTTCTGAAATTATATGCTTATTGAGCATAATTTTGAGGGAGCGCTCTTTGAAGAATTCCATTTTCTCTTTTCCAAGCCACAAATCCAGAATCATTGAGGATGGCTTTGCAACCGGATAGAGTAGCACTATGTATAATTTTATAAGTGGGGCTAACATAGCTCCAAGTTTTAAGGAATTTCTCGTGAAATAGGCCTGCGGAGCTAGCTCACCAAAAAGCGTAAGGAGAACTGTAGATAAAACAAAAGCTGAAGCTCCAGTCATTACTGAATCAGTCAGCAATGTGAGAAGAACATTGATGCCAATATTACCCCATAGTAAAGTAGAGAGCAACAGGTGAGAATTGTGCCTTAGTTCCAGTACTTTCCTTGCGTTCTCATTCTTAGCCTCAGCCTCAATCTCAAGACGAAGACGACTAAGGCCGAACATGCCTATTGTAAGACCGGAAAATATACCGGATTGAATCAGGCAAAGAACTATTAAAAACCATATTATTATGTCATTCATTATTATTCCGCTAAGGTGGTGTTTCAAACCTCAGGTCCTGTATATGGATATGGAAGTAGTAAAACTTTTCTGAAAAAACATTGTTTCATTTTTATTGTTAAGTGCAATGTTCTGTGATATGTGGTATTCAGATCCAAATGACATATAATATCATATTCAGTATCATATATAATATCATATTCAGGAACTTTTCTCAGATATTTTCATATATAATCAGTGGCTCTATTTAAGAAGGAGACATTTAAGGGAGAAAAGAAATATGCTGGAAAGAAAATGCATAATAATAGCTGGTGAAGAGGCCGGACCGAAGTCCAATAAGATGGGGGGCATATGGAATGTTATTGATGCCGAAGCAAAGAACCTTGCCAATCTGATAGGCGAAGGTATCATCGATGAAAAAACAGCACCCAGTATAATTGTTGCTGGTCCTTACTATGGTCACAGTGGTTCTGACTGGAATAAAGGGCTGAATAGAATCACCGATATGAGTGGTTTTGAAGAGATGGAAGATGAAGGCGAGATATTTGAAACCATCGAAGAGATAAAAAAGAAAGGTATCGATGTTATTACCGGAACGCAGCAGGTAAATGGTGTCAAAATAATTTATCTTATGTTCAGGACAAATGATTTTTGCAGGGTCAGCACAGAATACAAAGGACAGGAGATGTGCCTGGCCAATATGATCAAATCAGAAGCTTATGACTTTATTAATCTGGATTCCATGGCATATGAGGACATGGAAAATGGCATGGAGTATACTCATTATCTAAATCTTTCCTATTCTATTTCTGAATTTGTAAAAACACTTGTAACACTCCGGGAAAAAAGCTCTGAAGACTTTAAGGATAAAGCCATATCTGAATTTGCAGCATCCCTCATGCCTGCAGTCCATGTTTCACTTCATTGTCACGAATTTGGCGTATTCTACGCTCTTGCCCGCCTTAAGAAACTGGGAATAGGTATCAATACCGTTGCAACATACCATGCAACACTTCCAGGCAGGTCCGCGGGACATCGTTCAATTCAGAAGATAAGAGAGAATGACAGCTCATGGGATAGCGGAGTTCCGATCAATTTCACAAAGCTCGAATCCCTGTCCGCATACTCCGACGTTGTAACTGCAGTTGGAGATTCGACGCGTAAGGAAATAAAACTCTTTTATGGCATAGATTCAATAGTTGTCCGCAATGGAATAGACAGCGACAATGATGGGATAGACTGGGATAAAAAGATAGCCTGCAGGAAAAAAATACAGGAATTCCTTTCTGAAAAGATATACAATGTATATGACAGTAAGATGATACCAGCTGACAGGATAATTCCGATCTTTTCAATATCCCGCATCGAAATTGAGAATAAAGGATACCCTGATCTGCTCGATTCCCTTGTAATACTTGACAGGATGGTTAAAGCTGAGATAGAGGCCGGCTATCTTGATGAGAACTATCGTGTAGTCTGTTTCATTGTTGCTGCCCATGGACCTAAGACAAATCTTCCTGAGAACTTCCCCATAAACCTTCCTGAAGAAGTACTGGTTGGAGAAGAAATCCGTCTCCAGCAGATGATCACGGCCAGAGGACTGGAATGTTCTAAAATACCTGATGGCAGCAGGCATGTTACTGCAGCATTGTACCCACAGTGGATATCCGACAATGATGGTGGACTGAACATGAGTCCGGAAGAGTTCATGGCAGGATGCATCGCTGGAATATTCCCTTCAAAGTATGAGCCATTCCTGCTTACAGGACTTGAAGCAGGAAAAGAAGCAACTCCAAGCATTGTCAGTAAAATATGCGGATTCAGTGATGCACTCAATACCCTGAAAAGACTGGTAATGGGAATGGGAGGTGTGGCCGTTGTGGACAATATCAATCTTCCATATCTGGAATCAATTTCAGATTACGCCCTTTTCATGCACTACTTCATTGACACATATACAGATGATAAGGTGAAATATAATCTTCTTTGTCAGGAAGCAAATCTCCTTGCAAAGGACATGAACTGGGAAGAACCCATCAAAACATATTATGAGCTTCTCACGGGTACGAGGATGAAATAAAATGTCTGAGATACGCAAACATTATTTCCTTGAAAAGTATTGCATAATAGCAACCGGGAGAAGTAAAAGACCATCAGCACCAAAAGCCTGTGGGGAGGATGTAAGATCTGATAGCTGTGTTTTTTGTAACGGTCATGAGGCTGAGACCCCGCCTGCAAATGCTGTGTACAAAAATGGCGAAGTACTCAAAGATACGGATGAACAACGCATTACAGACTGGGACGTAAGATGTATTCCTAACCTCTATCCTGCACTATCTCCTGATGCCCCTGAAGTCGACAATTCATCATTTGAAGTCAAAAAAGGATATGGATTCCATGAAGTAATTATCGAGAATCCGCTTCATGAAAGCAGAATGCATTTGTTTTCAGACAAAGAGATGCTTCTTCTGATGAAGGTGTACAGGGATAGAGTGATGCACTATCAATCACAGGAAGGGATTAAATATGTTTCGTTATTCAAGAACTGGGGAAAAAAAGCAGGTGCATCTCTGGAACATAGTCACACACAACTAATAGCGGTCCCCATAATGCCCCCCAACATCACAAAAGAAAGAAAGGTAATGGAAGAACTGGAAAAATGTCCTTATTGTAAGATAGTTGAAAAGGAAAGTGAAAAAGAAAGAAAGGTATATGAGAATGCTGATTTCATTCTGATAGCACCATATTTTTCCAGGGTTCCCTATGAAACGTGGATACTCCCCAAAAAACATGTGAATCATATATCAGCCTTAAATGATGGAATGCTCATGAGTCTTGGAGACTGCATAAGGACAGCAGTTTCATTACTGGACAGGACAATACCTGAACTGGCATATAATTACATGTTCTTCCAGATAGAACATGACCTGAGTTACCATCTTAACATTCGTATAGCACCGATGACATCAATAGCAGCTGGCTTTGAGAAAAACACAGAAATATACATAAATTCGATGCCCCCGGAAATAGCTGTTAAACACCTGCTGGAGAAAGCATAGTAAATGTGTTATAAAAAGTGATCAAATGAAAAAACAATTACGGATAGCCATGTTCTCATGGGAGAGCCTTAATGCTATAAAAGTTGGAGGGCTGGCCCCTCATGTGACCGAGCTATCAGAAGCTTTGGCATCGATGGGACATGATATTCATATATTCACCCGAAACAATGACATGCTCCCCTATGAGATTATCAATGATGTGCATTATCACCGCGTGTACCACTCTCTTGACGGTGGGATAACACAACAGATGGACAGCATGTGTGATGCCATGCATACGGCTTTTATCGAAGCCTCTAAGACTTTTGGTGATTTTGACCTGACACACGTGCATGACTGGCACCCTGTGAATCTGGTATGCAGATTGAAAGAGGAACATAACATTCCTTTTGTAATCACCTATCACAGCACAGAATGGGGAAGGAATGGGAATCAGCATGGCAACTGGTGGGAAGCTATGGAGATCAGCCACCTTGAATGGAGAGGAGGATATGAATCATCCCGTGTAATAGCCACATCCAGTATTTTTAAAAACGAGGTACAGCACCTTTACAAGATACCTGATGAAAAGATATCCATTGTACCTAATGGAATACACGAAAATAAGATGCAAATGGATGTGGACCCTGGACAGGTCAAATCAGAATATGGGATACATCCGTACGCTCCTGTTGTCCTTTTCGTAGGAAGGATGAATTACCAGAAAGGACCAGATCTTTTAACCCGGGCTATTCCCGAGATACTTTCAAGCAGGTGGAATGTAAAGTTTGTCTTTATAGGTGAAGGAGAAATGAGGCCAGTGTGTGAAGGGATAGCATATGAACTTAACATTCAGGATAGTTGTCACTTTCTGGGTTATGTAGATGAATCCGTTAAGAAAAAATGGATGAATGCCTGCAACCTCATCTGTGTTCCAAGCCGCAATGAGCCATTTGGTATAGTCCTGCTTGAAGCATGGGATGTAAGTAAGAATCTCGTTGCAACAAATGCGATATCGCTTATAGATAACTTTAAGGATGGAGTTATAGTGTACCAGACACCCGATTCGATCGCGTGGGGAATCAGGCATGTGTTTGACAATTATGTTGATGACCAGCTTGGAAAAGAAGGCAAGAAGTTGATATGTACCAGATATAACTGGAACAATATAGCTGAAATGACCGCGAAGGTCTACAGGAATATGCTTCAATAAGCACACCTCAAATTTTAAGTTTCTATAACATTTCAAATAACTAAAGGACATGTTGGGTGGTCAGTATCACAAAATTTAAAAGCAGGGTTTCAAAGAAAATTGGACTGGCTCCCGGATCTTTGGTGCATGTTGGAGAGGAGAGAACCGAGAAACCAAAGATAACCATAATAGACTATGACAGAAACAATTACCAGGAAAAAGTAGTTGAAAATGTAGAGGAATGTTTTCCATTCAAGGATTCTCCAACCGTTTCGTGGATAAACGTCGATGGCATTCATCAGGTGGACATTATTGAAAAGATGGGCAAACATTTTGGAATTCATCCACTTGTCATGGAGGATATCGTTCACACCAATCAGAGACCAAAAATGGTGGATTACGATTCTTACATATATGTAGTCCTAAAAATGCTCTGGTTTGAAAATGATGGTACTGATGTGAAGGCAGAACAGGTCAGTATAATACTTGGGCCAGATTTTGTTCTCTCTTTTCAGGAGGTTGAAGGTGATACTTTTGATTTTGTCAGGGAGCGCCTCAGAAATTCTAAAGGAAGGATACGCAATGTTGGCTCTGATTATCTTGCATATGCACTCCTTGATTCCATAGTCGATAATTATTTTCTGATCATCGAAAGGTTTGGAGAAGCGATCGAGGACCTGGAAGACAAACTTATAGAAGACCCATCCCCTGAAATCCTCCAAAATATCCATGACCTGAAAAAGGAAATGATCTACCTGCGCAAATCTGTATGGCCACTTAGGGATGTGATCAACAGACTGGAAAGGACGGAATCAAACCTGATAAAAGACTCAACATTTGTATTCCTTAAAGATGTCTACGACCATACTATACAGGTTGTGGATGCCATTGAAACATACCGGGACATACTCACCGGGATACTGGATGTATATCTTTCAAGTGTAAGCAACAAGATGAACGAAGTTATGAAAATGCTAACCATCATAGCAACTATATTCATACCTCTCACCTTCATTGCCGGAATGTACGGAATGAATTTTACCAATATGCCTGAGCTTGATTGGCAATGGGGATATCCTGCCGTATGGTTTATCAACATATTGATATTCTTATTTATGTACGCATACTTCCGTAGAAAAAACTGGCTTTAAAAAGAAAACGGATATCGATAAACAATGTTCAATATATATAATCCACCATTTACTGTAGAACTTGAAGATACTGTAATTACAGTTGAAAAACAAGGAGGCAACCTGATCTATAGACGTATGTCCGAAGGGGAGGAGGAAACAGAACTAGTGTTGCTTAATAATGACGGTAACATTCTCATAAATCCCATTGAACCTGTAAACTTACCAAAAAAACATAATACATCATTCCTGCTTATAGATTTCAAGCATCCTGTTTTGATACGTCCTGGTGACAGAAAAAAAATATACCTAAGTTTCCCTGTGGAAATAGGAGTATTTGTTTCAGATAAGGCGGGAAATCATGAAGTTATTGATATTTTTACGTTTTCCAGGGTCAAATTCACACTTTACGGAAGCCACGACCGTGGCCTTATCTGCAGGTACTGGGAAAGTGATATATTCACCGATATCCCAAAAACAAATATACTCAAGGAAGGCTACATAGAACTTGAGATAATCAATGATTCCAATCATCTGATGGAAGTAACAAAGGTTGTATTCAATGCCTATGGGATGAAAATCTACCATGGGAATAAGAGGATTGTTATGAATGCTTCCATGAGGATTATAAATAAGCTTCTGGCTGAAACGGATTTCAGTACAAATCCAACCACTTCAAGATTCAGAAGGTCAATGGAGCTCTATACTTCACGCAAGCTCATAATTAGTGGGACTAAAGGAATAATGGAGTTTGGTTTATGAACAACAGCACAATTTCGCAGTATATCCCACAGGTATTTGATCCTTTCCTGCAGGTTATCACAGTTATAGTCATACTTTTTTTTGCCATTGTGATTGGAAAAGGTATAGCATTATACCTGAAAAGGGCGCTTAATACCAAGATAGACAAAGAGCACCTCGACATTCTGCTCAGGGTCGTCTACTATGGAATAATAATTATTGCAATAATAGGATTCATATTTCCTGTGCTTGGAATTAGGACTTCTAACTTGCTTGTTGCTGGTGGTGTTGTGGGTATAGTCGTCGGTTTTGCCAGTCAGAGCATAATGGGTAATTTTATATCCGGTGTTTTTTTGATGATCGAACGTCCTATAAAAATAGGAGATCAGGTTAATATAGATAACAAGCTAGGATATGTAGAAGATATAAAAATAGTATCAACTATAATCCGCACATATGATGGGCTCTATGTAAGACTGCCTAATGAGACTGTTTTTACCACCAGCATCACAAACTATGTGACAAATCTTGCGAGAAGGTTCGAATACGTGGTAGGTATTCGCTATAACGACGATGCCGATGAAGCCATAAAGATAATCGAGGATCTTATAGATCTGGAGCCATACGCGCTGGCTCATCCTTCTCCAAGTGTATTTGTAGATAATCTTGGAGATAATGCAGTCAATATATCAGTAAGAATATGGGCTCCTGTAACAGAATGGTATGGTTTGAGAACAAAAATGCTCTGGATAATCAAAAAGACACTTGAGGAGAATGGCATAGAGATAGCCTTCCCACAGAGAACTGTCTGGTTTGCCAGCGATCTTAATACAAGAAATATCGACACGAACTACGTGGAAAATGAAATGGGGAATTATATTAACCCGGGAATGGATGAAACATGAAAGCCGTATGCATTTGTTTTGAGGTACATCAGCCCTTGCTTCTTCGTTGGTACTGGCCACGGGAAGGATATGGTGAAGCTCATATTGAGAAATACTTTGATATGGAAAAGGCATTCCATAATTTTACAAAGCTTGCAGATAATGTGGAAATACTTAACAATGCCCTGTCAGAATCCATGAAAAATGGAGGAAAATATACCTTTGATGTGTCCGGTGTCTTCCTTGAACAGTGTAAATGGGCACCTGAAGTAATTGATAGTTTCAGGAAGCTGGACCCGGAAAAGGTATCTTTTGCCGCTTCACCGTATTATCACTCAGTAAGTTCAATGTTCCCTGATATGAATGAGTTCAGGGAACAGGTCGAGATGGACATAAAAATGATTAAGGAATATTTTGGCAGGGAATCTAAGATATTTGTGAACACAGAACTTCTTTTTGAACGAAGAGCAACAAAAATCCTCAAAGAAATGGGATTCAAATGCTTAATATCAGAAGGTTCCCATAACATCATGAACGGATACGACCCCATGCATGTTTACAAGAATCATGTGCCTACACTACTGCGACACATAAAACTAAGTGAAGACCTGGAAATGAAATTCTCTGATATATCGTGGCCCGGATATCCATTGATAGCTGACAAATTCGCATCATGGATAGCAAAAATGGATGGTGACGTGCTAACCCTGTATATAAAATATGATGCCATCAACGCTCATCTGAAGAATAATAATGAAATACTTAGTTTCCTGAAGGATATCCCCTTAAGCCTTAAAAAACATGGGATAGAGATGCTTTTACCTGAAGAGGCTGTGGATATGTTCAAAAAGACCGAACTGCCATCCCTCGACTCAAAGACTACAGCACGCTATGGCATGCATAATCTTCTGGGAAACCATGCGCAACACCTTTTCATGCATGAGCTCGTAGACATAGGTGAACAGCTCAAAAATGTGAAGGATCCGGATACGAAAAAAGAGCTTCTCAGGATATTCCGCTATCTTCAACAAAGTGAGATATTCCTGGAGATGAACTTGGAAGAAAGACGCCTTGGATATGAAAAAGCAGTTAACGATCTATCGATACTTTCGGATATCGAACGTGCAGTACTGGAGGCTGGAATATGAATTCTATTTGTCCCTTTTTTGAAGTTCACCAACCATACAGGCTCAGATGGTTCTGGCCTGATAGTAAACAGGGGTTTGACAGGTATTTTGATAAAGCTGTGAACAAAGAGATATTCCATAAGGTTGCAGGCAAGTGTTATCTCCCTGCAAACAGGACTTTGCTTGAACTTGTGGATGAGACTGACGGTTATTTCAGGGCTAGCATGTCTGTTACAGGCACCCTGCTGGGACAATGCCAGGAATGGGGGGAGGATGTGCTCGAATCTTTCCGTGATCTTGCAGAAACTGGTTGCGTGGAATTTTTAGATGAGACATGTTACCATTCTCTTGCATCACTTTTTGAATCAAAGGGAGAATTCATCGATCAGGTGAAGGAGCACCGTGAGCTCATGTCTGAATTGCTTGGTGTCACCCCCTGCATATTCAGAAATACCGAGATGCTCTACAATAACAGTGTGGCTCATCTTGCGAAGGAAATGGGTTACCACGCAATACTGACAGAAGGAATTGAGCGTATTTTGGATGGCAGGTCTCCTGACCATGTATACAAAGCAAAAGATACTGAAATAGCTGTTCTGCTTCGTAATTATAAATTAAGCGATGATATAGGATATCGTTTTTCATCCGTATGGTGGGAGGATTATCCACTAACTGCCGATAAATGGGCAGAATGGGTATCCCAGAAAAGCGGGGAAACCATGAATATATTCATGGATTACGAGACATTCGGCGAGCATCAATGGAAGGATACGGGAATTTTTGATTTTCTCAAAGCACTGCCTGGTGAGGTAAGGGATAGAGGAATGCGTTTCCTTACACCATCACAGACAATTGATGCCTACAAACCCGTAGGTGAAATTGATGTAGGTGATTTCTCCACTATATCATGGGCAGATGTGGAACGAGACACAAGTGCATGGCTTGGAAATGACATGCAGAGACGCTGTTTTGAAGAAATGAAATTACTTGAGAAATACGTCAAAAGAACAGAGGATGCAGAAATACTTAAAATATGGAAGCACCTGCTAACATCAGACCATTATTATTATATGTGTACAAAATGGCTTGGAGACGGGGATGTACATTCATATTTCAGTATACATGAGAGTCCATATGATGCAGGGGTTAACTTCATGGCAGCACTGATGGACTTTAAGTCGCATGTGTTCAGGACCCTTGCAGAGATTGAATAACAATTATATTGTTTGAGATCAAATGGCTTATAGGGAGTGTTGTACATGGTAAGAGATCTTTACATGTTCTCTAAGATTGATAAAGAAGCAGAAGTAGTCTGGTTCAAAATCACATACGAGAACACAGTACGTTCTGAAGCAGACATAACATCGTTCTTTGCAGAAAATGGACTTGATATCAGATTTGCATATCTTGATAGCTCGGAAGACCCGAGCAAAGGCAAGTACGTCATGTTCACAGAAGTTGAAAAGAACAAGGATATCAAAAGCATTGCAGATAAACTTGGAAAAATGGATGTCGTACTTAACCTGGACTGGGGTTTTTCAAAGAACAGAGCCATTCAAACGGTGGAATTTCCCCTGCATCTGCTGGGTGAAAGAGCTATTATAATCAGGGTAAAGACCTTTGTGAATATCCTCAATATTATCAATGAAAACGCACCACAGTCAGAAGGATTGCTAACTATGATAGGATTGAAGAGTGGAACAGGTGTTGTACAATATTTCAGAGATATGGTTGATGTGAACGACAATAATTTCCTGGATCTGTTAAAAGAACTCTTTATGGCCTCTGGTTGGGGTACTCTTGACTATGAAATGAATACTGTGGATAAGACAGGAACTCTAAGGGTCACTGACTCGTTCATTGCTGATGAATATGAAGGAAGTGATGTACCTAAATGTGCGTATATGAGCGGTTTTTTTGCCGGGTACATTTCCGAATCATTGGATACAACAGTTCAGGTTCGCGAAACAATATGCAAAAGCATGGGTAATGCTTTCTGTGAGCATCAGGTATCACCTGCCCCCAAAGACGTTAAGATAGAACATTTGCATAAGGGAGAATAATATTGATACGACAGCCAAATGCAATTGTCGGCAACGACAGGTTACTTGTGACCGTGGGGAAAAAGGGTGAGATATTCGGATATTATTTTCCTGGAAGGGATTTCGCTCAACATGTTGAAGAGTCACAGGCCTGTCTGCATGATGGAAAAGGCCTCATATGGTCGAATGCCCGGGAATGGGTGGCAGACCAGAAATACATAGAGAATACAAATATAATAATTACTGAGCTTGTCCATCCATCGGGTCTTGTAATGCACATCACAGATTTTGTTCATCCTGCTCTGCCTGTGCTTGTGCGTAAATACAAGATAAGTTCTAAGAAAAAATTCAGCGGGAAGTTCTTCTATTACTCAAACTTCCAGGTTGGGGAGATGAACAAAAAGAACTCGGCATTCTGCGATTATAATTCCGGTCTGCTGGGACAGTACTGGAAAAATTACCATGTGGGAATAAGTTCCAGTCCCATGTTTCAGGAATGGCAGATCGGGAAAGCCATGGACACTATCTGGTGGACAAATGCCAAATACGATATGGAAGACGGAGAGCTCCAGGGAAATCTTGAAGATATAGGTGATCTGAACTGTTCGATCGGATGGAAACTGGATATTGATGATTCAAAGCCTGCTGAGTTCACAGTATTCATTGGTGCAGCTTCAAAAAGACCGGCACTTTACAAGCGGATGCGACAGGTGCAGAATGAAACTATTGAGAATATGTACAATGAGACACAGGAAAAATGGATCAAATGGCTCTCAAAGAAAAAACATCTTGAAATACCTGAATATCTTGGCTTTAAAGCATTCAGGCAGGACCTGTTCAAAGGTTTTAACCGTTCACTGCTTGCATTAAGTGTACTCAGTGACTCCAGCAAAGGTTCGTTTGTAGCTGCCCCGGAATTCGATCATGGATTTGAAAAGAGTGGAGGTTATGGATATTGTTGGAACAGGGACACCGCCGAGGTTGTTACTTCACTGCTGGAAGCAGGATACCCAGAATATTGCTCTCGTTTCTTCAAGTGGTGCAAAACTACCCAGCTTCAGGATGGTTCATGGTTCCAGCGTTACTGGCTTGATGGGAACACCGCACCCTCATGGGGAAATTTCAGTTTCTCAACCCAGATCGATGAAACTGGTTCCACTATCTTTGCAATGGATAGTTTCTACCGTACCCTGCAACAACCCATGAAGGCAGAGTTTTTGGACAGTATGTGGGCAACTGTGATATGTGCTGCTGAATATCTTATGCGACGAAGTTCCAAAGGTCTTCATGAACATTGTATCTGCCTCTGGGAGACCTTTGGCGGTGTATTCACTTACACCAATGCTGCCGTATATGCAGGACTTATGGGGGCGGCAAACATGGCCAGGGACTATAATGAGAAGGGACTTGCAGACAGGTGGACGCAGAGGGCTGAGTTTATCAAGAGTACAACCATCGACAAATTATGGCTTGATGAAGGTTATTTTGCCAGGGGGATCATTCACGGAAAGATCGACACTGCCATTGATGCAAGTATAATCGGCACTTTTGTTCCTTTTAATATGCTATCAGCCAGTGACAAAAAAGAGAAAATGATGATAGAGTCCATGATAAATAATATTGAGGAGCAGCTCAGGGTGCCTGTAAATAATCATTTTGGGATCAAGAGATATGTGGACGATAAGTATATCGACGGCAATCCTTGGATAGTCACAACCCTGTGGTTATCAAAGGCATTACTTGAGATAGCAATTACTATTGATGATAAGGACAATGGAAAAGAAGAAATTAAAACTCTGACCAATGCTGCATTAAAGTATATCCAATGGTCACTAAAAGGTGCTACTGGAGCAGGCATGCTGCCTGAACAGGTCAACAAATATACAGGTTCACCTGCATGGGCCATACCCCTTGGCTGGAGTTGTGCATTGATGCTTGATAACATTCTTCTTCTGGATAAACTTCTGAAGAAACGGTCTGATAAAAATGTCTGAAACGACTACTACAATGGAACATGGAACAATTATGAACTGCACTGATTATATAGCGGGAACGAGCAAGGAATGGATAATTAACAATGGTCTTGGAGGATATGCATCCTCTACTGTGATTGGAACAAACACGCGTAAATATCACGGCCTGCTGATAGCTTCAGTGAATCCTCCTGTTGACAGGAAACTGCTGCTTTCATCCCTTGATGAGGAATTGTTCATTGGAGAGAATATCCATAAACTTGCAGTACACAAATATCAGGACGCAGTTTATCCCCACGGTAATGAATATCTTGAAAACTTCAGTTCTAATCCCCATCCTGCTTTTTTGTATAGTGTAGCTGGAATAAAGGTCAAAAAACAAATCATGATGCTACATGGTGAAAACACCACTATTGTAAAGTATGAGATTAGTAATCCTTCAGGAAAACGTGGAGTTTTCAGGATACTTCCACTTGTAAATAACAGGTCTATCCACCACATGAGCAATGCAAAAGGACTTTCCTTTGGGCAGGAATTATTCTCCGGAGGAACTACACTTAAGAGCGGAGACAGTTCATTCCAGATATATTCTAATATTCCTTACAAGGCTGATGAACACTGGTACTACAATTTTGAATATGAAGTGGAACTGTCAAGGGGATATCCTCACATAGAAGATAACTTCAATCCGGGTTATTTCGACCTGGAAATAAATGGCACTGATACTTCCTGTTTTATCGTGGCTTCCACAGAAACGAACAAAGACTGGGATATGCAAAAAGTGCTGGAACTTTTCAAGAATGAAGAAAAACGAAGAGAGGATCTTGTAAAGAAAAGCATAAAAGATGATAATCTTTTACGAAAACTTGTGATTGCAGGTGATTCCTTTATAGTTGAGCGAAGGTCAACCGAATCAAAATCGATCATCGCTGGTTATCACTGGTTTGGAGATTGGGGTAGGGATACCATGATCTCAATTCCGGGTCTGACACTTGCAACTGGCAGATTCGATGAAGCTAGGTCCATACTTTCCACTTTTGCAGCTTACACTAAAGATGGACTTATACCTAATCTGTTCCCGGAAAATGCATCGGAGTCACCGGTATATAACACTGTGGATGCATCCCTGTGGTTCGTTCATGCTGTTGGAAGATATCTGGACTATACAGATGATATTGAGTTTACTGAAAGTATGTGGCCCAGCATCGAAAGTGTACTGAATAATTACAAGGCTGGCACTGCCTATGATATCAAAATGGATGATGATGGTCTGATAGAGCAGTCAGGACAGCTTACATGGATGGATGCTAAGGTAGAAAATTGGGAAGTTACACCAAGAAATGGAAAAGCATGTGAGATCAATGCTCTATGGTATAATGCACTGATATATGCAACAAAAATAGGAAAAGGTCTTGGAGTGGATGTTTCTGCTTACAATGAAATTTCAGCATTAACAAAGAGTAACTTCAGAGAGAAATTCTGGAATGATAAAAAAGGCTGCCTTTATGACTGCATTTCTGTTTCAGGGGATAGTAATGTAAAAGATGCTGCTGTTAGATCAAACCAGATATTTGCAGTTTCTCTTCCTTATACTATGCTTTCACATGAAATGGAAAAGAGCATTGTTGATGTTACTACTGAAGAATTACTAACACCTTATGGTCTAAGGACACTCTCACCAAATGATAGCAACTACATTGGTTCATATAATGGGAATCTGAAGACAAGGGATGCTGCCTATCACAACGGTACCGTATGGCCATGGTTACTTGGTCCTTATGTAACTGCTTATGCTAAAGTGTACAAGGAGCTGCCTGATCTGAAAGACAGGCTCAGAGCTTTCCTGGACATGATAGAAAAACACATGGATGAAGCATGTATCGGCACGATATCAGAGGTATTTGATGGTGATATGCCACACAGTCCTGGAGGGTGCGTATCACAGGCATGGAGTGTGGCTGAGATAACACGCTGCTATCTTGAAGATATTTTGCAGACATATTAAGATATTCATTCGCAATCTTTATGACAGGTTAAATTCATTTAGATAAAGGGTTTAGGGCTTTATTACATAAGTGAGTGGGAATATGGAATCATTGAGAATTGCAATGTTTTCATGGGAGAGTCTTCATTCTGCAAAAGTCGGAGGGCTGGCTCCCCATGTAACCGAGTTATCAGAGCAACTGATAAAGTTAGGACACGAAGTTCATATATTTACCCGTAGTGGGTGGTATAGGGACTACGATGAAATAAACGGAGTGCATTACCATAGATGCAGTTTTGATGAATCTGGAGATATAATTGCCCAGATGAATAAAATGTGCGATTCGATGTACTCAAGGTTTACTCAGGTCTCGAAAGATTATGGAACTTTTGATGTTATACACGGACACGACTGGCATCCTGTAAATGCACTTAACCGGATCAAATACGAACATAATATCCCCTATGTAATGACGTATCACAGTACTGAATGGGGACGTAACGGAAATAGGCATCTAAACTCTGTGACATCCAATGAAGTATCCCATCGGGAATGGTTAGCTGGCTATGAAAGTTCAGAAGTTATAATCACTACTGATAATTTCAAAAGAGAAGTACAGAATATCTTCAGTATTCCCGATCATAAGATATCTGTGATTCCAAACGGGATCTCTCCGGGCAAAATGGAAAAAGATGTCGATCCCGGGTCAATTAAACAAGAGTATGGCATCCATCCCTTTGCACCTGTTGTGCTGTTCACTGGCAGGATGAACTACCAGAAAGGGCCTGACCTTTTGGTAAAGGCTATTCCAAGGGTGCTGGATGGAAACTGGGGTGCACATTTTGTATTCATAGGTGAAGGGGAAATGCGGCCTCATTGCCAGAATCTTGCCAATGACCTGAGTATAGACCATTCATGTCATTTCTTAGGTTATTCACCTGATGAGGTTCTCAAAGACTGGACAAATGCATGTGATATGACATGTGTTCCAAGTAGGAACGAACCTTTTGGAATTGTTGTACTTCAATCGTGGGATGCTAATAAGGCAGTGGTTGCCACAGACGCGGTGAATATAATTGATAATTTCCAGAATGGCCTGGTAAGTTACAGGAATCCTGAGTCCATAGCATGGGGAATAAATTACGCCCTTGATGGTTTAGATTCTACTACGCCCATTATGGGAAACAATGGCAAAAAGCTGGTTAAAACTAAATTCAGCTGGGATAACATTGCCAGAAACACGGTTCATGTTTACAATCGAATTACATGAAGTGATAAAATGGAAGAAATGTGCTTGAATATAGGTGAGGCAGCAGGTTGTGTTTACCAGTTGCTTGAAAAAGATGAATCGAACATGGCAAAACTTAAAAAACATCTTAAAGAACATGGTTTTGACCCACAGGTGGCATTAATGGCAATTGGATGGCTTGCAAGAGAGGATAATATCTGTGTGACCAAGAAAGCTAATTCATGGTCATTAAAGCTTAAGTAACAGAAGGGTCATCTGCTAATTCTCATCATAGTCCTGAAATGCAGAGCTTTCACTGTTAGGTAAGTCCTGGGGGTTTCAGGGTTATCGTGAGATTACGTCTTCTATATTTTTAATAAGATACTTGGAGATTAATAAGCCAAGGACTGACAAGGTCAAAGAACAAATAATATCTTGTGTATAGATTGGGAAGGAACTATTATTGAAAATCCTGTTTCTCATATCGTACAGGCAGATGAACCATGGACCAGATCGATATATTCTCCCCCCAAGACTATGACATTATTTTAGTTTACCTGGGAATTGTCATTTTACTTGCAATGACGTTCCCACAATTTTTGCCTCGCCATCGGATCACCGCACCCATTGCCTATCTGCTGATATCTGTTTGTGTGTTTTCCTTTTTTCCACAGAGTCCGTTGCCACATCTTGCAGAAAGCCCGTATCTTGGCAAAAGGCTTACAGAGTTGGGAGTGATCATCTCACTTACTGCTGCCGGACTTAAGCTCCAGCAACCGTTTGCCTGGAAAACATGGCGCTATGCTACCCGTCTGCTGATAATAACTATGCCATTAACAATTGCCCTGACAGCATTTGTAGGGTGGGGATTTTTAGGATTTGCACCTGCCGGTGCCATGCTTCTGGGAGCTGTCATTGCTCCAACGGATCCTGTACTGGCTTCTGACACGCAAACCACACCTCCCGATAAGGACGACACAAGTGCAAGGATGGCACTTACCACCGAAGCAGGATTAAATGACGGATTAGCTTTTCCTTTTACCAATATGGCTATTTCCATGGTATTGATAGGAACTCATCCTTCGTTCTGGTTTACCGGATGGCTTGTGACCGATGTTTTTTATAAGATCCTTGTGGGTGCCCTGATGGGGGTTGTGACAGGCTGGCTGCTGGCAAAGATAATATATTGTTGTCCCAAACCTCAGAACAAGATATCAACATTATCTGTGGGCTTACTAGCACTTAGTCTCACCCTTTTACCCTACGGATTGGCTGAACTGGTCAGCTCATATGGTTTTATCACCGTTTTTGTAGCAGCATGTACCTTCAGATATCAGGAAACCACACATCATCATCTGAATGTGCTGCACGATTTTTCCGAAGAGATCGAAAGGACTCTGGTAGTTATCTTATTTTCCATACTGGGAATTTACATCAGTCACGGGTTTCTGGAGGATTTTCAGTGGTACATGGTCCCTGCTGCTTTGTTCGTTGTGCTCATTATAAGACCTTTAACAGGGATCATTGGTTTATGGGGCACTGATCTGAACAGATCCAAAAAATATATCATCGCATTTTATGGGATTCGTGGAATAGGATCCATCTATTATCTGCTCTATGCATTTTATCACGCAGACTTTGGGCAAAGTAAGGAAATCCTTGCTCTGGTTACCGTGGTAATACTTATTTCCATATTCATGCATGGATTGTCAGCACGCCCTGTGATGAAAAGATGGATGCCGGAATAAGATATCACAAAAATTAACTAACAAATAAAAAACAATGGAAATATTGGAAACAGATCATCAGTTTCAGATGATTGCATAAGTTAAATGAATGGTAATGATCATAAGTAACATCTATCTAATTACTTCAAGGAGTAGTTTGATATAGGCTCAATTCAATAATTCAATGGGTATTATTTCATGATGAAAATAATCGAAGTAGAGGGTAATATGAAAAATAAAGTCAAAATTTACTTGCCAGTGATATCAATATTAGTATTGATAATCCTGTCAGGTACTGCCATGGCTGCAAACAACAGCACTGGCAATCGTATATGGGACGCAGATGAAAACCTTTCTTTGGAATATACGTGGACATCTCTGAGTTATTCAGGATTCTATTTCGACCTTGATTCCGGAGAAGGATCAGAAACGCTTACAATAAAACTGGACAATAACAATGACAGGAGTATAGGAAAGGGAGATCTTGAGTACTCAACAGTTCCTATAGATACAAGCTTCGAGCAGAAGGACTGGGGGTCCTATCAGGTTGTCGGATTTATGGCCGAGAGATATTTTGCCGGTTACACCGATGATACTGAATTTACAAAAGACAGTGCAAGTCTGATATCTGATGGCAAACTTGCAAAGGTCCTGTATGATAATGATGACAGGATATCACTTTATTCTGGCTCTTCCCTTATGCTTGAAGAAGGATACGAGCTTAACATAATGGAAGTTGATGTAAACGGAAACAGTGTTCTTGTCACCCTTGAAAAAGATGGCAAGGAAGTAAATACGGGTATCGTTTCATCAAATGATGACTACGTTTACGAAAAAGACCTTGGGACCAATGACGATGTTCCGATAATAGCAGTTCATTTCAAGAACATTTTCCAGGGTACAGAAACAAACGCTGTGTTTGTGGAAGGGATTTTCCAGATCTCTGAAGATTATGTGGAGGTCGAATCAGGTGATAAGTTCGGGAAGATGGAGATAAAATCCCTGAGCTCTGATGAAATAACAATGGAGAATTCAGATTCCATAAGTCTTGGAAAAGGAAATACAGTAAGTGTTATGGGTAAACTGAAATTTGTGGTTGCAGATCATAATACATTAAGGTTTGGACCTGTGCTGGACATGTCAGAACCCGGCATATACGAGCTTAGGGGTACAGTTGCACAGGACAATAAAAGCATATGGACACCACTTAACTTTGAGGGCTTCTATTACAACATTGACGAAGGATTGGGAACCGAAACCCTTGAGATAAAAGATCTTGGTGGCAGGACTATCAAAGGCGGAGATCTTATTTACAAAAGTGAGCCCCTTGATGTGAGTTTTGAACATGATCAGTGGGGAGAGTTCCAGCTTATCGGTTTTATGGCGGAGAAATACTTTGCCGGCTATCCTGACAATGAATTTACAGATGACGTGAGCCTTTTGCCCGACGGACAGCTCTCAAAGGTACTGATCGATGATGACAGCAAGAAATCACTATATTCCGGTTCTTCACTGATATTGGAAGAAGGATACGGACTATCCATTGTAGAGGTAGATCTTGACGGCAGCAGCGTAATGTTGAAACTTATGAAAGATGGCAAGGAAGTAGATACGGGTATCGTTTCATCCAATGATGATTATGTCTACGAGATGGACATCGGTTCTACTGATAAGGTGCCGATCATAATAGTACACTTTGATGAAATCTTCAGAGGAACCGAAACGAACGCTGTGTTTGTAGAAGGTATCTTCCAGATATCTGAAGATGTGGTTGAGATATCATCAAATGAAAAATTCGGGGAGATGGAGGTAACAAGCTTCTCATCAGATGAGATAATCCTTAAAAATGAAAACTCTATTTCACTGACCAAAGGAAAGGATATCAGTATCATGGGAGATATCGCATTTAAGGTTGCAGATTCTGGTGATGTACGTTACTATCCATTTGTGGAAGTATCCACACTACCCTCAAAAACACTTTCAATGGACATAGCTTCTGTGCTGGCACAGAATGAAAAGGTGGAAATTGAGGTCAGCTCCCGAGGTGCCTCTGTGCAGGATGTCACTGTGATGTTCGATGATGAAAAGATCGGCCAGACATCAAAGGATGGTAAGCTATCATACACTCCGCAAACAACAGGATTTTTCACAGTTACTGCTGAAAAAGAAGGTTTTGTTTCAGCAAGTGAAAAGGTAGAAGTGATATCACCTGAAGATGCAAGCAGAAAACTTGTCATAGAAGTATCACCGGAACTTGTTGTGGAAGACGATACCATAACGATATCTGTGCTTAGCGCTATTGGCGGGGAACCTGTGGAAGGTGTGGATCTCTATTATGACAGCAAGCTCATAGGCAATACGGATGCTGATGGCATGCTCACATACACTGTTAAAGAGTCAGGTATGCATAAGCTGACCACTGCATCTGATCAGTATTTTGAAGCTGAACTTAGCCTTGAAGTTCTTGCACTGGAGGCAAAGTTTTCATACTCCAATTTGCAGGTCACACCTATTCTGGTGAAGACCGGAGAAGAGGCCACTGTCACGGTTGATGTGATGAACACAGGTACTATTCCAGGTGAAACCGATGTGAACCTGGTCATTGACGGAACCGTTGCAGACTCAAAGGGTGTATCACTGGATGAAGGTGAACAGACCAATGTTACTTTCAGTGTTTCACAGGAAGAAGCAGGCAGCTATGAAATACAGGTTGGCAGTTCAACAGCTATCTTGGAAGTTGAAAAGAGCTCCATTCCGGCACCAGGTATCATCGCATCAGTAATGGTAGTACTGGCTGTTGCCTTGTTGATACGCAGGAATGAAAGAAAGAACTAAAAATAAGCAATTGACTTTTAATGTACCTGCTTTTTTGCAGGTACAAATTCTTTTTTTAATCAATTATTGATTTCATTTATTTTTCTAATATGGGCTATTATACAGTTGTCAGAACACGTCGTACTATGGCGTAATAAAGTATCTTAGGACAAAATATATTATGTAAAGTCCATGTAACTCTCATCTGTAACTCTCATCAATTTTGAATTTGATATAGAGAAATTTAAGTAATGGATTATTAATATACTACTCATCCTAATATTTTGGAGTAAATGGCACACAAGAGGATATAAAAATGGAAGCAAGTTCTTACATGTTTGATGTACTCTACACATTCTCAGCGTCACTATTGTACCCTGTAGTTATCACATTGATACTTCTGGCAGTTTACTCCCTGATGCTTATTGGAGAGTTTGTCTCTGAATTTGCAAGGAGACATCGCGATATCGAAAATCTTGAACTTTGTTGTAACAGTGCCCGTGAACATCTTAAAAATAAAGATATGGAAAAGGCCGCCAGCTCACTACGTCTTGTCAAACAAACTTTTCTTGTGAAGGGTTTTGCCATTGACTCTGCGAAGCATGTTGAAAAAAACAATCTTTCTTCGTTAGAAAGGCTTGCACAGGATTATGAAATAAAAATGGCTAAAAGACTTGAGCAAACAAGGATAGTAGCCACAATTTCCCCTATGGTAGGTCTTATGGGAACCCTTATTCCTCTTGGACCCGCTCTTATTGGTTTGTCGCAGGGAGATATAGAACAGCTTGCAAATAACCTGATGATAGCCTTTGCCACAACTGTCATAGGGCTGTTCGCTGGTAGCATCAGTTACGTACTCACACAGGTTAGAAAAAGATGGTATTGGCAGGATATGACTGACATAGATTACATTCTCGACACACTGGAGATTGGAGAATGAGGAGAAGAAGGAGCAATCGAAGAGGGATTCTGAATAATGAAGAGGAACAAAACCCTCTTACAGGAGTTGCCAACCTATTTGACATTGCCATGGTATTCTCTGTAGCACTGCTGGTAGCTCTTGTAATGTCCTACCAGCTTCCTGAACTTCTCAGCCCCACAGATGATATCACCATTGTGAAAAATCCCGGAGAGAAAGACATGAAGATAATCATCAAGGAAGAGGGTAAGCCTATTGAAGTCCTTGACATGACAGATGATATTAGTGGCGGAACCGGAGAGGCGCTGGGCACAGCTTACAGACTGGCGGATGGCAGGATAGTGTATGTGCCAAGTGATGGAAATTCAACAGATACATAAAAACAAAGTAAAACCCCAGGATACCATTCGTTCCTGAACAATACGAAGATTTTTCACCAGGGGTTGAAAAATGAAGAACATTATAACCTGGTGATTTTTCTGAATGAACACAATGAACGGATCTGAAACGATACCGGAAATGCTTTTTGCGTTTTACATGGAAATTATGTTTTCTTTTGAACACTCTCTGAATGCAGGAACCATCTTTCACCGGCAAAGATCAGTATTATAATAACAACTGCCACCATGATCAATAGTATATCACTTGATGCTTTCATCAGCACCAATCCGCTCAGGACTGCCGCATCAAGAATTATTGCGGTAATTACAATAGATGATCTTACCTTTATCTTTTTGTGCAGATTACGTAAAATTCCCCATTGCAATATAATATCCATCACCAGATAAAAGATGGCTCCAAGGGATGCTATTCTGCTCAGGTCTAAAAATATCGTCAATAACATAGCCACCACGATAGTATAAACAAGAGTATGTTGCTGGATGTTCCCCGGCATTCCAAAATGACTGTGTGGGATCAGGTCCATGTCTGTTAACATGGCAAGCATGCGAGATACTGCAAAGGTACTTGCGATTACTCCGGAAACGGTTGCAATGATAGCCAGTGAGACGGTAAACCACAGTCCAAAACTGCCAAAAAACGGCCTTGCTGCTTCTGCCAATGCAAAATCTTTTGCTTTGATTATTTCAGAGAGTGTAAGATTGCCTGCTACTGCAAAGGCTACCAAAAGATAAACGAGGGCACATATCGCGATGGAAATGATTATTGCTCTGCCGACATTACGATGGGGATCTACGATCTCAGAGCCGCTGTTAGTGATTGTTGTAAATCCTTTGTAGGCAAGTACAGCCAGCGCAATAGCTGCTAAATATCCACCAAGGGAGTTGTTCAATGTAGAGGCAGAGGTACTTGTAAAAGAGATATCCGCAATCCACAGTCCAACTATTCCGAGTATGGCGATGCCACCTATCTTGACCAAAGCCAGTACAAATGAAAATCTCTCGATCACACGATTTCCGGAAATATTGATGGCAAAAGCGAAGATCAATAACAATACTCCTAAAAGAGGAACAAGAAAGCTCCCCTGATCGATATTGAACAGCTGTAGTGTATATGTTCCAAATGTACGGGCAACAAGGCTTTCGTTGATGACCATGGAAAAAGCCATCAACAATGCACTGAAACCAGTCACCAGTCCTTTTCCATATGCTTTTTCCAGATACATGGCTATCCCTCCTGCCGAAGGGTACTTGTTGGACATTTTTATATAAGAATAAGCACTGAAGGCGCTTACAACCCCGCCCAAAATGAATGCAATGGGAAACAGGTTGCCAGCCAGCTCTGCTACCTGTCCTAAAAGTGCAAATATACCCGCGCCTATCATGACTCCCGTACCTAATGATACAGCACCGGCAAGTGTCAGACTGTTTGCTTTGTATTCACTCATTTCAATCCCCCCACAGATCTAGATGATTAATTTATCTTTTAATTTGGGTTGTGAATACTTAACTATTTCTCTATTCTATTTTCGTCCAAAGTAAAATATTCCTATTCCTGCCCAAAATAACATGACAAACGCTGTGAGTATCAGCATCGGCATCGGTCCAAAATAGAATATCAGGGGTACAGAGGCAGCTGTAAATATACCACCGCCCACTATCGGTTCAAATAAAAGTTGTTTATAACCAAATCCCTCAAGGGCAGGAGATTCTGAAGCAGGATCAGCTATCCTCATTAACAAGAGACCACTTGCCGTCATTCCCATGGATTGTCCAAAATTACCTATGCTCTTTTCAAACCAGTATGAAGGCATCATTTTTGGTCCCAGGTATATGAAGGCTATCAGATTCCATACAATTCCAACTGTGGCAAGTATAAGGAAAGGTGTCAGATTGTTTCCAATAACTGTTAGTGATAGCGTGGCTATTGCACTGGTTATCAGAATGTCAAGAGATAATCCCTGTATCCTCATCATAAGGTCTCTGTCCAGAGTATGGTACGAGTCGAACTTATCAAGGAACAGCTGTAGTATGATACCTCCTATCATTGCCAGGGGAAAAAGAGGTACATGGGAAAGCAAATATATTCCCGTTGCCTGGCCCCAGGTGATGGCCTCTATCCATATCATCGCCTGAAGGATCAAATACCCGATCCCAATTGCAACCCCCACATAGGCAAAATGAAGTGAAAGCGGCTCGATAGATTCGGGTCTTGTGGTTATCTTTCCTGCAGATTCCCTTGAGTCAAAATCAATGATACCTTTCTGATAGGTTTCATTAAGGGATATATTGGATTGGTCTTTGAGTACACTTGTTTTTCCTGACCTTACACCATAGTTCAAAAGCACGATTCCAAGGATGACGCCAAAGAGAATACCTATAGTTGCAAGTCCAAGTGCTAAGTCTGTTCCATCTGAAAATCCAAGTTCCTCAAAAGTTGTGGCCATTCCGGCTGCTGTGCCATGTCCACCTTCAAATGATATTTCTATAAGGGCACCTGCCATAGGGTCCATTCCAAAAAAAGGAGTGAGTATCAGCATCGTGACCAATATGCCGAACACATACTGACCCCATGCTATGGTCTGTCCGTGGGCAACTTGTGGTCCTGCAATAATCCATATGTCTTTGATCGCAGGTATTTTTTTCCCAAGAAAAAGTGTTGCAAATATGATATTTATGAAAATCCCGGGCAGAGTGGTCCACGCATCAAGCATCTCTTCTGGAAATATCCCTCCTGATAGGAAGGTGCTGCTACTTCCTGTCCATGAGATCAAATAACCCAGGACCTCAGGCCCAAGAAATAAAGCCAGGAATCCCCCGATAAGAGAACTGGGTATGAAGAGCTTTTGGATGGGAGGTGACATAACCCTTATCCATTTTCCAAGAAGCAGGATGACACCAAGTACAAGAAAGCTCATTCCGATCATTGCAGCCGACATTTAGATTAACTCCTCTTGCCTTTTCAAGATTTGAATAAAAGGCAACTGCTCATTAATGTCTGAAACGATATATACGTTTTTGCTTTTACACTACTCATTTCTTCGCAGTGCTAAAACCTATGAGATAATATGGTGTGCAGTGACGCGTAATAGAAGTATACAGCCCTGCAAAAGCAATAATAGCAAGCACCCAGCTCCAGATACCCGGATCTACAAGGTCCATTGCCAGAACAGTTATTGCTATCGATCCAAAAAATGCTCTGAACATGAGGTCGAAGCCTCCCACGTTCTCCTGAAGGAATAGTTCTTTTATATCCATATTTTCACTCCCGTTATTGAACTGGACAGAAACAATTGTAAGTTTGTGTTCAGTAAACACTGAAAAATATGAAAGGACTTACAGATAAAGGAATCTGATGAATATTATGGTTCTAAGGTCCAAAATGATATTGTTCATACGCAGAAGACTGCAAGGTAGGTGGACACTATGCTCAAAATAAACTTAATTGTCCGATCATTGAGGATATGATCCCTGATGTTACAAAAGATGAAAACCTAATGTTTGCAGTTGAGCAGGCAGGTAAAAAGCTTGGTGGGCAACTGTGCTCTGCTGATTAAAGCCGTGAGGAAACAACACAGAAAATCAAAAAACTTATGAATGAAATTTAGAAAAAGAGAGTATAAAAGGCTTTTGTTGCCTTTTATTTTTTTGAATATTCACTTTAAAATTGGCTGATAGGCCCTACAAGTATCTTATTTCGCTCTTGCTTTAACCAGGATACAAGCATTAGCACTGTTTACTGAACTTTTGCCTGGATTTCTTTTGCGAATTCCTTTGCCTTCTGTACACGAGTTTCATCAGGCTGTCCCTTGGTTGATGGTCCCATCTCACCAAAAGCTTTCATTTCCGGATTATCGGATTCCAGCAACATGTCAATCATTTTCTGAGCAAGTTCACCCTGACATTCAAATGAGCCAAGATAATTCCCACTGGCTGCGATATCCTTGCAGGAGCCGGTCCATGACTGTATGGGTTCTGATCCTTCAGGAACAGCATGAGTCATAAAGAATGCTATTTTCTTACCAGCTACATTCTCTTTCACAAAATTTGAAACATTCTCAGGAATGTTGAACTGCATTACCGGGAAACCCACAAATACAAGATCATAACCTTCAAAGTTACTTATGTCGTTGATATCCTTGATATCTTTTTCACCAGTAATCTCCTCATAAATAGCTTCTGCGATCTTCTTTGTGTTTCCTGTCTGTGTCATATATGTTACTAATGTTTTCATGAATTCCCACCTTATATTTAACATTGATATATAGATTGTACTAATTAATATAGGTAAGGGTCAGCGAAATATACAAAGATTAAATTAGTACAGAAAAATAGACTATAATTGTAGAAAGTAAATGAACCAACAAAGTTTAACATATGATTAATCACGATAAATTATGAGTATAAATTTAGATGAACACGCCATTAAAAAACAGAAACTCATTAAACAGATGAAAGAAGCGGGGAAAAAACGAAATCTTTCGGAAGACCATGCAGTTGCTTTGAAAACCCTTCAAAACCCAACACGCAGGAAAATAATCGAGTTTATGAAGGATGGTCCAAAAAGTCTTGACCAAATAAAGACGCATATGATCTAAATGATATGCAGACAAGATTTAATCTCGATATGCTGGAAGATTCATTCTACATTGCTAAAACCGATTCATCTGACAATATTGTCTATGAACTAACGATCAGAGTGGATGCATTCTTAGAGAATGTTGGAACTGGTAGAAAATAAACAAGTAAAAAGTCGTTGATAAAAAATTTGGATTTTCAATCAGCAAGCGAGTGTAATAAAACACTGAAAATCCACTTTCGGGTCATATTTACTCAATTCTCACCAGGAACAAGGACGGAATACATCTCACCGACACTTTCCATTACTTTGAAGCCTTTGCTTGTTATCATATAATCTCCCCTCTCATGTTGCTGGATTATCATTCCGGTATCTGAGAGCTTCTGCAAGTGGAACAAAAGGTTTCCTCCACGAAGTCCTGTAAGCTTGGAAAGGAAAGAAAAGCTCATTGACTGAGCAGAGACTGCTTTTAATATTTCAAACCTCTTGGGGTGGCAGAGAGGGTCAAGCACATCATGGATCACAGATTGTGAGGGAATCTGGGATATGTCCTGTTTACTGTCCTTCTTTGTTTCATATATTCTCAAGGATTGCATGAGATTGACCTGTTTTTCGAAAAGGTCTGAAACTTCGGAGAAGCAGACATCACATTTATCATAAGGCATGCTTTCCCTTAAAGTTTTGATCTCAATGCGTTTCTTATCAATAAGTTCACTATCCACTGAAGGCTGCTTGATGAGTGATGCATTCTTCTTTAGTATATCTGTGAAAACTGGTCGACATTGTCCAAGACGGTCACATTTTTTGACCATGTTCTTTGAAAGCCCAATTTCTGTATCGCTAATAAAGTGTTTTTTCATGACATCTGTATAATCACTTCTGACAAAGGCAAGAATAGATTCAAGGTGCTGCCTATTGGAATCTTCAATAAATGTCCTGATGTCCCTGTGAATTTCATCTAGTTTTACTTTGACATCATCGATATCAGAATCAGATTTTTTATTCATAATAGAGAAGTTGTGTGTATGCATTATAAAGGTTTCTACTAAGACTAAAAGGGTCATTAGAGTTACTCAAGTGTAGTAAGTACAGTGCAGTGCCGCTTAAGTATATATGAATAACCGTGCAATTATCTATTGTGGTTCTACCTCCAAAACATGAAACCACACAATACCTCACATACAATACTATAAAGGAGAAAACAAAATGAACGTAAAAGAAGAAATCCATTCCCAGATCGTTGGAGCACTTGCAAATGCAACATTCCCTATAAACACACCTGAAGATCTGCTTGCAGCATTCCCTGCAGGTGCAGACACCACATGCCAGGCAGGGGACTTCAAGGCTACTGCAGGTGAGGCAGGTACGATGCTAACTGAAGCTGATTTCCCATTCGAAAGTGCAAAGAAGGTCGCTGACGTCATCGTTGAAAGGGCAGGGTTGTAATTACCCAATGCCCATACTTATTTTTTAAGCACAGGACATAAAGTGCTTCCAAGCTGACAATTTATAGGAGTGATTAATTATGAAAGTTCTAGGAGTATCGGGTTCCCCGATCAAAGACGGAAATGCAGATCGTGCACTTAAGGCAACACTTGAAGCAACAGGCATGGATTACGAATTTGTCAAACTTATTGATTATACCATTGCTCCCTGTAAGGCCTGCCTGGGATGCGTAAGTACAAATGTCTGCGTGATCAAAGATGACGGTATTGCCCTGGCAGAAAAAGCCAAAGATGCGGATGCTCTTATCATTGCAGGTTTCACACCATATTCCTCCCTTGACTCACGTACAAAAGCATTCATTGAAAGGCTCTACCCACTTCGTCACAGATACGGATTCATGCAGGGAAAACCAGGTGGCGCTATAGTCACATCTGCAATTCCACGGGACATGGAGGTAATGCCACCTGCAAACGATAACGGAATCAATGCGATATCATATTACTTTATGGAGGAAGGCATGGAAGCTGTAGGTTCTGTTAGTATCCTCGGCAATAACCCATGTGTGAGATGCAAATACGGAGACGATTGTGACATGAGCGGCATCAAGATGATGTTTGGTCCTGAAGCAACTAAAGCAAGCGTTGGAATTAACAGATTTGAAGACCAGCCTGAAGCTGTTGCTGCTGCAAAAGAACTGGGTCAGAAGATCGCAGAAAAACTCAGAAAAAAATGATTTTAAAAGCAGGTTAATGGAGTTTATACATATATTTATGAATCAAAATTCACACAATACCGAATGGGAAACATGGCTCGAAGCGTTCCAGCTATTTTTGTATGGTATGACTCTGCGTTCCTGTATTCCAGTGGCAATGTTTGTCGGCTTACTTTTGTCGATTAGAAACTCCAAAGGTCATCTGATTCTAAAAGGCAAAAAATCATTGTAAGCTGTAAATTTTGTCATTTATCACAGGTAATTATTGTGTTCTTTTGCGTTTAACTCTCATGGCAAATACTCCCTCATGATATTGAAATGAGCAGTTATAACAAGGTTCATAATAGGGAGTTGCTTACATATCTAGCTAAGTTACTGATGTAACTTGAAAGTTATTGAAGTCACTCTAATGCACTAGGTATAGTGCAGTGCCGATAAAGTATATATCAGTAACCAACTAATATTCTATTGTGGAACAATGTCTTCGGAGGACATTCAACCATAAAAATAATCATAAGGGGTCAAAAGATGAGAGTAAAAGAAGATATTCATTCCCAGATAATTAAGGGACTTGCAGATGCAACATTCCCCATAGATAAACCTAAAGATCTACTTGCATCATCCCCTCCAGGTAAGGTCAATACACTCCCCAATATAGAATACTTCCCTTTTGAAAGTGCAAGACAAATAAACGATATCATCGTTGAGATCTGTGAAAATGGGCCTGCAATACTCAATGAGATCACATTTCTTGACCATGCTCGTTGAAAGCCAACTTTGTATCGGTTATATGTTAGGGGTGAGCAAAATTGGTATGTAACTAATGAAAGTCAGTTAGATGAACTTGTAGCTCTTGCAATCCAGTATGGTGCATCAAAAGCTTCACTAATAAAAGCAACCGATGCAGGAAAATAATTTCAAGACATAAGGTTTGCATGTTGCTCGTGTTCGAACATAAGAATCCATTCAAACCAATCCTTTCAGGATTTTTCTTCTGTAGGGCAGGTGCTCAGTAAGGTGACAAAGCAACTCCCTGACATTCTGCTAAGCCTTGAGGAAGAAGTATTAAATTGCGGATATATATTTACCCAGGTTTCTCAGCTGCTTGCTGCAATTATTGTGATGAATGTGTAGGGTCAGGGCAAAAATGCAGGCATCCATTCAGTGCAAGGCCGTTCATGGAAGGCATGGGTATAGGTGTAGTTGGAACCTTGTATAATGCGGGCATTGAACTCGAATTCTTTGTTACTGACAAAATGGGATTATGGGTGCTACTTTTGATGAATTAATAATCTAAGTAGGTATTTTTGATAGTTATAGAAAGTTACAGAAACAAATTAGGAGGCAAATATGTCTGTATTAAGCATAGTGGGTTGTGAAATACTTCAGGATGAAATTGTCTGGGTTTTCGAGAATGATTCTCAGATCAAGAGAATTCTAATTGTACAAAATGAAAATATCTCAGAATTTACTGAAAAACTTAACGAGCAAAACATCTGTTATGATATTGTTCTTTTTGAAGAGCTACCACAGATCCTAAAAGACGAGGATGAGAATGAATTAACTGTTGTCGTAAACATACTGGAACTCGGACTTCATATGCATCCAAAAGATTTGAAATCTGCAGTCTATGAAAACATAAGGGAAATGCTGCCATTTTCCAATGGAATCCTCCTTTTTTACGGTCTTTGTGGCAATGTTCTGGGTGACGTGGAAAAAGACTTCACCATGGAGAAAGACGGTTGTATCGTGAGAATTCTCAGGGATAAGGATGACAGAATCGTAGATGATTGTATAGGGGCGACTGTGGGCGGCTGTGCAAACTATTTGAAAATACTGAAAGAGAATAGTAAAGAGCCTGCTTTCTTTTTCACACCTATGTACGCAAATTCATGGAAAAAATTCAAAGTTTCAGGTATAGATTATAATTCAAACCCTGAAGAAGCATTGAAGATGGATAAAATGGTCAATGACATGTCGGGCTACTCAAGAGTCGCAAAGGTTACAACTGGTCTTACATACGTAAAAGATTTTGATGAAAAGATAGAAGAGCATGCAGAATTGTTTGGATACAGTATATTTGAGATTCAAGGTGATCAGGAAATATTTGAAAAATGTTATTTTTCGATAAAAGATGAACTAAATAACATTAATTAATGCAAAGTGGCTTTGTTACCAGGGTCCTGTAAAATCACCTTGATTCCCACCTATAAAATTATTCTATTATTCAAATATGGGATTTTTAAAATTCCCCCAACAAAAACACATTCAATCCAGTCTTAAATTATTTTAAGGCAAAATAAAACCTTAAAATCAATAGAGGAGGATCTATGGCCTTCCTCTGGCGATTATTTATGCATGCTCCGCTTGCACCACTAAACGAAGATTTCAAATTTCAGGGAAATGATATTTAATTAAAAGAAATTCAGAGCAGTAAGGTCGATCATAGAAGATGTATTCAAATTGGCGAAGAAAACGTACTTTACGTTTTATTTTAGTATAACAATTTAAAAAGTATTAATCTCCAAGTATTACTTAGCACAAAAAACATAAAATAAATGATTATGTTTTGCTCGATAAGAATGAGTATTAAGCTCACATTCCGCAGGTATAATTCCATTTTGAACAATTTTGCATGATAGCGTTTTTCAAACATAATTAATATCAATCTTATTTTTATATATTCAGGAAAAGCTTGTTTTGGTTGCATTCTTATTGA
>Ga0265295_1000392_pt1 | contig 89581 bp, 69 predicted proteins | sample Munlansysbiofilm_FD_192503 | JGI IMG/M metagenome (GOLD analysis project Ga0265295, IMG submission 192503) | Leachate microbial communities from a municipal landfill in Southern Ontario, Canada - Methane capture system biofilm | ecosystem: Engineered > Solid waste > Landfill > Unclassified ... | reverse complement strand
GGATTCACCCATAAAATCTAAGAGCCCGGTCAAAGGGCTCTTAGGTTCTTCAAAAGTTCGCCCCTTGTCTGAGATAGAAGGACAAGTGGAAGAACGCATTCCCTTGAAAATAGATGAGTTTGCCCGTGTTTTGGGCGGCGGAATTGTTCCGGGTTCGGTTGTCTTAATTGGCGGCGATCCGGGGATAGGGAAAAGCACGCTCACCCTGCAAATGGCGATGGAGCTGGCGCAAGATAACTTGGTGCTCTATGTTTCCGGTGAAGAATCGGAACGCCAAATCAAGATGCGGGCTGTGCGTTTGGCGACGGAAGAAAAACTGCCCAAAAAGCTGCTTTTGGTCACCGAAACAAATTTGGGCGTCATTTTTGAACATATCGCCGAGGTGAAACCCTCCCTGGTGATTATCGACTCGATTCAAACGATAACTTTGCCGGAGATGGAATCGGCAGCCGGTTCAATTTCTCAGGTTAGGGAATCCGCCGCTAAGCTACGCGAATTGGCTAAAACCACCGGCATCACGGTTTTTATGATTGGGCATGTTACCAAAGAAGGAACAATCGCCGGACCCAGAGTTTTGGAGCATATCGTTGACACGGTTTTATACCTTGAGGGCGAACATTTTCAGTCTTATCGCTTGTTGCGTTCGGTCAAAAACCGCTATGGAGCCACCAATGAAGTGGGCGTTTTTGAGATGCAAGAACGCGGCATGGTGGAAGTGCGTAACCCGAGCGAGGTTTTTCTGGCAGAGCGGATGATAAACGCCCCAGGTTCGGCAATTGCGGTAACAATGGAAGGCACACGTCCGCTTTTGGTCGAAATACAGGGTCTGACCACAGCCACAAACTATGGCAACCCACGCCGAACCGCAAACGGAATTGATTTCAACCGTCTGCTGATTATCGCTGCGGTTTTAACCAGGCGGCTTGGGCTTGCCCTCGGTAATCAGGATTTGATTACCAATGTCGTCAGCGGTTTGCGCATTGACGAACCGGCCGCCGATTTGGCGGTTGCCACGGCAATAGCCTCTTCTTATCGCGATCAGGCGGTTCGGGCTGACACGGTTTTGATTGGCGAAGTTGGTTTGTCGGGTGAACTGCGCATGGTTGGGCAGATGCAAACCCGCTTGCGCGAAGCGGCAAAACTTGGCTTCAAACGCGCGGTCGTCCCAAAACGCCATCGTCAATCTGAACCCTGGCCCAAGGGGATTGAGGTCGTTGAAGCCCGCTCCTTGAGAGAGGCATTAAAAGAGGCTTTGCTGGAAAAAGAGGGTTAATAGCAAAAAACCACCTTGCGGTGGTTTTTTTGGGTACCTGTAGTAATTAGACTGTAGCGCAAAGTGAGGTTGAAGAGTCTCAAAGTGATATTATCACATGCGCGAAATCATCCCCAACCTCACTTACTATTGTATATCAGAAATGCAATATTACCAATACGATGTCAAAGGTTGGGAAGGGTTCAAATCGTGGTTATCTGTAATCATATGATCGTAGGGCGGGATTGAAAATGTTCTTACCTTGATATCATTATACGTTTTCCCATTTTCAATCCGCCAATGTTTAGGTTTCATTTAACTCCAGGTATCAAAAATCCAGATTAGGGGTTATTTGTGAGGGTGATGTGATAATGTGAATTTGAATGAACCCAAAATGAAGGCGGATTGAATGGGCGTGCGACTTAAAAAATCAAGAGGTTGAAAGCCCATTCAATCTCGCCCTACGGTTGTAAATCACAATCACCATATTATCAATAAAATATCAAAGTCGGGATCAGTCCGCTTCCGAATTTGACAAAATCTCTTCAAGCGGAATTCGACAGACGTAGCTTGTGATCGGGTTTGCTTTCTCGATATCTGTAAACGCCCAAATTAGAAAATTCTGGTCATCAATATAAGGACCACTTGCTGGAATATTTTCTGCCCCTTCAAACTGGATTGCATAGGAATTCCCATTATCTAAAGAGTTGAGAATAATCATATTGTGTGATTGGTCAAGTCCTAATGAAGCAGTGATGATATAAGCTTTTGAAATAGAAAGGGTGGATAAAGAGGAATCCGGCAAATCCCTGATGGTTGAGCTATCATTTATGATGTTGAATAGTGTCAAACTTCGTGGATTACCATTCAGATTATAGTTTTTCCATACAAGATATGGATATTCAACATAGGGAGAGCTTGCCAATTTATTTTCCGGTAAATTTACCCAGTTCCCATTGGCTATGTCATACAAACTAATAAACCTGCCATCATCCGTTTTTGGAACATTGTTTTCAATGGCCAAATAGCCGTTAGAAACAGAAATTTTTGAAAAATAGTAGGGCTCGTCCTCATTATTGAATAAGAACTTTGACTCTTGTGTTTCCGGGTTGATTTCAAAGATTTCGCTTGAGATGACTTTTGCTCCATCAAAAGTCGAAACGGCTAAATAGAGCTTTCCGGAGTCTAAGGCAACGGCATTGTATAGCGAAAAAGAGCCATATCTTTCTTGATCTGCAATAACGGTATTTGAGCCATCCTCAACATTCACGAGGTGCAAATGCCAATCACCAAAACCTTGAGGTGAATCGGTTTCGGAATAGGTGTACCACGGGTAATCAAATTCGAACAAACCATCAAGGTGCCCTTCGGGAAAGTCGCTGACATGTAAAGGGCTAAGGCTCCCATCCGCAAGCTGCAAGCTTGAAATGTTTTGGCTTTCATTGACTGAAAGGACGTAAGCTTCATTGATGAGTTTAGGGGTAAAAACCCGCAAATTTGGAAGAGTCAGGCAGTTCTGGGCAACGATTTCCTCACTCATTTTGAAAGAAAAATTAGAAGGCAACTGAACCTCCGCCGGCTCTGTTATTTCGATTGCTTCGGTTGGATTGAACGCTTCAAGAGGTTCAGTAATGCTAACAGGGGGCGTAGGAGACTGAGCTTCCGGCACTGTGCTTTCACAAGCCTGGACTGACAGAAGCAGAATAGTAATGGCGAGGATAATCTGAAACTTGTTTTTCATTTTTAAATTCCTTCCAAAAAAACTATGTCTAAATGGTATTGATTTCGTTGAACTTGGTTCAACTTTTGCTGTTATGCCGGGGTAAAACTGTTTGGAAAATCAAAGCCCGGTGGAACTGAGCCATTAATTGGAGGCGATTGCTGAGCGGACACGGGAGTGAGCCTAAGGCAAAGGACTGAAATTAAGGTTGACAGACAAAATATTATTTTTGCCACTTTAACCTCCGAAAGTAAACAAATTAAAAAGTGCGTCCTCTAACTTTCATTCTACGCCCGCAAAATGTGTTTGCCAAGTACCCCCACCATATAGCATTTATTATTATGAAATAATTTACATTAATCATGAGGATAATTGTGAATCTGCCTCCGAACCATTCCTTGCCAGGTTTTAATAATATCGATTGGAATAAACCATGAACTTAAAGAAAAAACAGCAGATGTTTAAGATCTGCTGTTTTCTTGTCCTATTTTTAGTTATTTAAGGCTTAGGCTTTGAGCATGGATTCGATGAACCAAATGCGCTTGCTATATTGGGCACATTCGTCTTCCATCAAAGCAACCAGTTCAAATTCGCCTTTTTCGTCAGCTTCATTACGGATGTCGACGGCAAGTTTTTTCAAAGTTTTCTGGTCTTCGAGGGCGATTTTGATTGCTTCTTCAACACCATAATCTTTACTATCGAGTTCTTTGATTGTGGCAATCTCAAGATAATCTTTTAACGATGCTTTGGGGTAGACGCCAACCATTTTCTGATATTCGGCGATTTCGTCCATGCTTTCGGTAGTTTCGTCATAAAGTTCTTCGAGGTATTCGTGAACCTGTTTGAAGGTTTTACCAATCACATTCCAATGCAGGTTGTGAAGTTTGATGTAGTTTACTGCTAAATTTGCTAAATAGATGTCTAACTTTTTACTCATAAGAAATTCCTTTCAAGTTCTGTATTTCAATATGGTCATTATACCCATTTAATGAGCTTTTGCTCGCTTCTGTAAGACCTGAATCGTTAGCGTTTGATTAGAAGACTTCAACTTTCAAGCGAAAAGCTAAGGCTAAGCTTCTCTTTTGTCTCGATTTTGAGGATTAAGCGGTTTGCGGCATCGCTAACACTCATCTTTGCCAGATTGCCATCTTTTGAGATCTCAAGCACTTGCCAGCTGGCTTCAATTAGCCAGGGATTTTGCATCCGAAAGTCAGCAAGCATGCGCAAATGCTCCCCAATTTCTGGATGGGGCGGGTTTTCCCAAGGCATTTGCAAGCGTGATTCATCGAAACCGCTTGAACCTTCCGCATGAATTGAAGTACCCTGGCTCAAGCCAAACTCGGTGCCATAATAGATCACCGGTGCTTGGGGAAGCAAATAGAGCAAACTCAAAGCCGCCTTCAATGCTTCGAGGTTTTCTTCTGCGCTGAACAAAAAGCGGTTCATGTCGTGATTATCGATAAAAGCCGGATGGCTAAAACCAGAAGGCCAGGCAGTCTGGGCAGCCTGAAGGTAAGCCGCCAGGCGTGAGGCATTCCAATTGCGCGTTGCAAAACTTTCTCGCAATGCCTGACAGGTCAAAAAGTCGAGTGTGCCATGCATGCTGCCGGCAAGTTGGGCTTGTTCCTCTGCCGGGGCAACCACTTCACCAAAAGTCCAGGCATCAGGGTTGATTTCGAGGCAAGCACGTTGAAAATCCACCCAAAACTCGCGACTGGGTCCGTTGGCATAATCAAGACGATAGCCGTCGATGCCCAATTTCAGCCATTTTTGAGCCGCATTGAGAAGATGTTGCCGGGCAGGCGCACCAAAACGGAGGTTAAACACGGGCATTGTGGGGACATCATAGAAGCACTCATAATTTCCGGGCCATTTTTTCCAGTTGAACCAGCCTTTTTCGGCTTCGCTTGCTGAGGCAAGGGCGGCTTGGAAGGCGGGATGTTTATCAGAACAATGGTTGGCAACGAAATCGAGCAAAAGACGCATTCCTCGTTGATGCAAGGCTTCAATCAACTCTTCCAAATCTGCTTCTGTGCCAAATTTTGGGTCAATTTGCTCATAGTCGATAATGTCATAGCCGTGATGTGATGCGCTATGGAAGATAGGCGTCAGCCAAAGAGTGTTAAAACCAAGTGCGCGAATGCTGTCGATTTTCTCAATCACGCCCCGAATTGTGCCACCAAAAGGTTTGAGCAAATTTTCACTTTGCAGCCATTCCCGGCCTTCGCCTGGGTTAAAGCGATCGACAAAGATCTGGTAAATCCGAGCTTCTTTTGCCCAATTCGGAGTGCTGTTTTTGGGATTTAGCCAACGGGCAAATTGTGTCGCCTGATTTTGGGATTTTGCCTGGTTATCTGCGTAGAGGGTTGAGCCGTCGGCAAGTTCAGCAAAGACGTAATAGCGAAGCAGGGAGCCTTGCGGAAGGTTTAACTTGGCTTGATAGCTTTGCAACCAGGTCCAGGCCGGGGTATCCCAACTTTGGAAGGTTTTCCTGAAATCGATCAGTTGAGAGCTTTCCCAGTCGTCAGTGCTATAGATCAAACGCATGGCTTTGACCGCCAGCTCTGAATCGTGGCTAGCTTCGATTAATAATTCAACCGAATCAGCTCGGTAATCAGATTGAACCCTGTCCCAATGATGGACACCCAAAATGCGATTGAGATGGTAGAGGCCTCTAACATTTCGTTTTCCAAGCTCTCCGAAGAGAGTGTCGGGGTATTTTGCTTTGTTTTTTCTGCTCATTATTCCTCCGGGTTAATGAAGTTTATCAGCAAATTTTGGCAGATAACAGATTGCAATTGACAGCTGACTGTTCTCTGTAAACTGCTATAATTGCGCGAATGGAAAAGAAAACGGACTGGGTAAATAAAATTTCTGGCGAAGGCTTACTTTTTTTGACCGCGATAATCTGGGGCAGTGGCTTTGTGGCTCAACGCAAGGCAATGGAGGGCATGCAGCCCTTTGCTTTTGTCTCCTTACGATTTCTGATGGGCGCGCTTGTGCTTTTGCCAATTTTGCTCATCCGAAAAAAGCAAAATCAAAAAGAACCAAGTCAAAAAGAACAGGATAAAGACAAGGGTAGTCAGAATTTCTTTAAGGATAAAGTTTTCCCTTGCTTATTAGCCGGGCTCTTTTTATTTGGCGGAACGAGCATGCAACAATTGGGAATTGTGACAACAAGTGCTGCGAAATCCGGATTTTTAACCTCCTTATATTTGGTTTTAGTGCCCATTGCCGGACTCTTCTTTGGTAAGAAGCTAAATCGTTGGGTTTGGCTTGGAGTTTTGATGGCATTCGCGGGGATCTACTTCTTATCCGTTGGCATAGACCTAAGCATCCAAACGGGCGATATCTTACTTTTGTTAGGCTCAATCTTTTGGGTTTTCCAGATTTTAACTTTGGATCATTACAGCACGAAAATGGATGGCTTGAGCCTTGCTTTTGGTGAGTTTTTAACGACATCTGTTCTTGCTCTGATTGCCAGCCTCATTTTCGAATCTGGTCCGATGATCAAGGACCCTTCAGCCTGGCTGCCCTTGCTCTATTCCGGCGTAGTTGTGGTTGGGATTGCTTTCACCTTGCAAGTGTTTGGTCAGAGCAAAGTGGACCCAACCCTGGCATCCCTGATTATGGGACTTGAAGCGGTATTTGCCTTGATTTCCGGAATGATTTTCCTTGGCGAGCGCTTGACCGGGCGTGAGTTTTTGGGCAGCGCCTTATTGTTGGCTGCAGTGTTTTTGGTGCAATTAAAGGGGCAACAAAAGAAAGAGCAGACAGAATCAATCGATAAAACGAGCAAGTAACGAGAGAAACGTCTATACATAGCCATAAAAACCTTGACATTAGATAAACATCTAATACAATAGATGAGTATCAAATAGAGGTAAATATGGTTCCACCAATCAACACAAAAATTCACTGGGATATAAGCACAGCCTATGATCTTTTCATCAGCTTACGGGTTTTGCACGAGCCGGAGGAGTTTGGCGTTCGGGCTTCCTGGGCAGCCGGGGTTCGTTCTCGCATTCCTCCAGAACATCGCAAAGTTCTTGAGCAAGTTGCCATTATCCAAATGGTTCCCTTATCTTTTGTTTATTCCCTGGATGAGCCCAAAGATTCTACTCAGCTCTTAAAAAAATTGAAGAAGATTCCAGCGGAAAGCATCTTAGAAAGACTTTCCATTTCCGGCAGAAAGCTTTCTGAAACCGATAAATTTTTTCTCAACACCAAACCTGGCCAAAAATGGACCCGGGATGAGATTTTGCAAATTATGCAACGTTGGGGAAGAGAAGAAAATAAAGAGACAAAAGCTGTTTTTGCAACCCTCAACGAGATTTGGGCAAACCGCAAAGAATTTGGCGAAAAACTGGTTGCTGCTTTGGAAGCCTATATCGAAATCTTTTTTGCTGAAGAAGAACAACGCATCTTACCGATTTTGCAACAAGAACTTTCTCATGCCCGAATGCGGGCTGGAAGCCGTCCTTTACCGGCAATGTTAGAAGAAATCACAGCCGGGGTGCGCTATGGCAATATTGAAGAACTTACGGATATCATACTTGGCCCAACTTTTTGGGGGTCACCTTTAATGTTTTTGGAATGGTTTGATGATTTCAAATTAATCGCCCTTTTTGGCGCCCGACCGGGATCAATGTCAATTATTCCTGGTGATATCGTCCCGGATGGCTTACTGCGTGGGATGAAAGCCTTGTCCGATTCGACGCGTTTGCGCATTTTGCGTTATGTGGCGCAAGAACCGCAAACTGCCGCTGAACTTTCGCGCGTCTTACGATTAAGACCACCGACAGTCAACCACCATCTCAGTCAACTACGCATGGCTGGCATGGTTCAGGTCTATTTAGATTCCAGCGGTGAACGAAAATACTCTGCGCGCTACGAAGGCTTTGAAGACACTCAGGAGATGCTAAATAGCTTCGTCCGCGGTGATTAAGCTCGGTAACCCGTTTTTGGGCATGGTGATCAAATTTGGAAAATGAAGAATTGAAACCAGTAGGAAAGAAACCTTCTTTTCTACAAACTTATCTGAGCCGAATAAAGGCTTTTAGCCGAAACGCGCGGCTCTATCTACTTGGCCACGCAATTAACGGGATTGCATCGGGCATCTTTCAGTTGCTTTTCAACTTTTTTGTGCTCAGTTTGGGCTATAACGAAGCGGTTTTAGGCAATATGGTTGCCGTCAGAAGCATGACCAGCTTGATTGTTGCAGTTCCCGCCGGTTTTTTGACCAATAAAATTGGACATCGTAATTCGATTATCCTCAGCATGCTTACGTATTCCCTGTCGGTTGCTTTGATGCTGCTCTTCCCGACAAGTTTTATCTTGTTTTCGATGAATATCGTTCAGGGGATTTCCCAATCGCTTGCAGGTGTGGCGATGGGACCCTATTTAATGGAAAATAGTCAGGAAAAAGAACGCACCTACTTGTTTAGCATTTCGTCGGGTATGCAGATGACGGCGGTATCGATTGGGCAATGGATTGGTGGTTACCTTCCGGCTTGGTTTGCCGCTAAGTTTGCCATTAGTGCTATGGTTACCCAAGCTTATTCAATGTCACTTTGGGCGGTTGCTTTTGGTGGCTTGCTGGCGGTTGTGCCAATGCTTCTGGTAACGAAGTCCCTTACCGAAAATGCCAATCGTTCTTCTTTTGCACCGCTAACATTCATCCGGAAGAATCCGGGTACGTTCGGAAAACTGATTATGCCAACTTTGGTCACTTCGATTGGGGCAGGCTTGATTATGCCTTTTATGAATGTCTTCTTCCGCAATGTGCATCATCAGAGTGATGGCGCAATCGGAACAGCTTTTGCCTGGGGTAGTTTGGCAATGGGAGTTGGTTTGTTGATTGCACCGGCTTTAGCGGAGCGCTTTGGCAAGATTCAGGTTGTGGTAATTTCTCAGGCGCTTTCCGTACCGTTTTTAATTGCGCTCGGTTTTTCTCCTGTTTATAGCGTGGTTTTAATCGCCTATTACGCTCGGACGATGTTGATGAATATGAGCTCACCGATTTATTCGACTTATGTGATGGAGCAAGTTGAGCCGGAATCGCGCGGGATGTTAGCCAGCCTAACCAGCATGGCGAGCAATTTTGGCTGGGCGTTAAGCCCCACCATCAGCGGTTATTTGCAAGTGAACTGGGGTTTTGGCCCGCCCTTTATGTTGACGATTATGCTCTATTCTGTCTCGATTGCGATGTATTATCTTTGGTTTTGGCGTCCGGATCTTAAGAAAAAAGCTCAGCTTGATAATTTAAGCTGAGCACGAATTAACACTTTTGGAGAGGAATTAATTTTCCGGATTAATCCGAAATTCGTAAATGCCGTCTTTATATTCCCATTCGTGACCGCAACCCGGGCAGCTTTGGGTCACTTTTGCATCCGGTAAGCCTTCTCCGCAAATTGGACAGGCGAAGAAATCAGGCCCTTCGGCTTGGGGCTCGCCACCAACAGCCTGGTTGAGCGTGAAAATGCTGGGAGTATAGTTTTTGAATGGGGCTACGTTTTGCAAACTGGCATCCCATTTCACCAAACGCTCATGCTTGATGTGCTTTTTGAACCAATCCGTTCGGAAATGGGAAACGCCTAAACTGCTTTCGTTTTTGAAGCCGCATTCTTCCAGCGTTTTGATCACCGTTTTAGGATGAAAATTGTAGTTCAAATGGACAAATTCAACTTGTTCGGGACTAAAGGGATTCCATTTTTGCCCGCCCAAAAGCCAGCGACCGATTGATTTCAGGTTGCGCTTGTTGGCAAATTCGAGCAGAAATTGACTGTTTTCTGCCAATACTCGCCGAACCGAGCGCAGCGTAAGGGCCGGGTCTGCCATGTGATGAAGCGTGCGAATCATGGTTGCGCCGTCAAACAGAGCATTGACAAAGGGGAGCTTGTAGATGTCAGCAGCCACGTAAATATAGTTTGCTTGATCGCCCAAGCGTTCCCGGGCTTGTACCATTTGGCTTCGGGAGTAGTCCAGGAGGACAATCTTATCCCAGTTTTTATAACGTTCGGTCAGGCGACCGGCTCCGGCACCCAATTCGAGCAAAAGTTTGCCGCCCCGGTTGAACAAGCGTTCAATCGCAACGGTTTCGACCGCATCTTCATAGCGCCGATTGGCATTATCCCAAAAAGAGCTCTGATAATCAGAACCTTCGTAGGAACAAACGGGAGGAGTAGTGTTTGGATTATCCATAGTTAATAATGCACTCGGGCAGGTTTGCCGGTAACACCCGAAGAAACCTCCTTACCGCTGCTTCCTCTCGGACCTGACGGGGTTCGCAGGGCTTCGCCGCACCGGTCCCGCCCGAATGCTGATTAAGCATAATGGATTGATGAGAGCCTGTCAACTATTTCCTAAAAGTTAAAGCAGGCTTTCGTCGCAAATTGAGGCGTAGCCGCAACCACGACAACGACCGGACGAATTGTGAGAACGCTTGCTGTTCTGAGTTCTTTCACTTTCACGAATTTGGTAAATTGAATCGGAAAGTTTCTGTTCTTCTTCCCGACTATAAGCAATTTTGAAAGCTCTATCCTTATATTGGATGATGCCATAGGGTGGTCGCTGCCCAAAATGGACATCGACCAGGCGACAGTATGCGACAAGCTGGATGATGTGGGATGCATAGGGATGGCTTGGTGCGCTGGCACTTTTTAGTTCAACCGGAATGAGAAAACCGCCATCATCGCGCATTACATAATCGGGTCTGCCGACAAGTTCCAACTCGGGATCATGCAGCACTTTGGGCAAGTTTTGCAAAACTTTATTATCGGAATAGAGCAATTCCCCTTTGGGCAAACCGCTGCTTTTCTGTTGGCTTCGGCTGATAAGCCAAAGAACAAGCCCGAGGGCAAGGAAAAGCAGCGCCCAATAGATTGGCTTCATGAAAAAAGACTCCAAAGCAAAATAGCCAGCCCGGCTAAGAGCAAGAGGATGCTTAGGTTTCTTATCACGATAGATAGCTTAACCTTGCGACCGTGGGTTTGATGAACCCGCTTGCCCAAGGCGATCTCGGTTTGGTTTTCCGATATCTCGCCTTGTTGGGCATACCACCAAGAACGGCGACAATAGCTATAACTCCCCAGCTCTGAAGCACTGATTTTGCGCATCAGAGTTGGCTGTCAAGCAATTGTTGCGAAAGGTGCTCTAACTTTCTTGCTAATTGGTCTTCACGGAAAGCGACCGTGATGTCAGCTCGGGTGCGCTCGATGATTCCGCGCGCCAAATCGGTGCGACGACGCAAACCCTCGGTAATCGCATCGGGATAATCCATTGTAACCAGCTGTGTGAAGACTTCATCCATCAGTTTCAGCAAGCGTTCAACCTCGCTGTTATAGCCCGGACGCAACAAATCGAGGCAACGACGACGCAATTCGCCCAAAGTCTCTGCCAGTCCGTTTAGGTAAGACGGATTTTCGGCATTAAGCATCTCAGGCGTGGGAAGGCTTTCACCCAAAATCATGGCAACCGTCAATTCGGCTTCGCAATATTCTTTCAGGGCATCCTGTGTGTAACCGGCGAAATAGAGCTCGGGATGGGATATTTTGAGCGTTTCTCGCAAATTATCTGACAATTCCCGACAGAGGCGCAACTCTTCCCTGGCTTCCGGTTCTTCGTTGCGGTGAACGGCACGGATTGCCAATGAGGCGTGTTTGATGCATTGACGGGCATTGCGCAAGGCTTCATCGCGCAGCGCAGTCTTATTCTCAAAATCTGACCGGATCTCCTCGCAAATTTGGTCAAGGTTAGCCATTATTCTTCACCTTCAGGTGAATTTGGATGACGGAAAAGTTTGTCTGCCAAACTGGTACCTTGAGGGACGGTGATTGTGCCAAATTTTTCTTCATAGCGTTTGATGTTTTCGTTTAAGGCGGCTTGTAAAAGTTTCATTGCCAAGGGTGCCAGCACCAAACGTGTATTTACCTTGGGGTTAACCACGCCGGGCAGCATGGTTACAAAATCCATCACGAATTCTGCCGGAGTATGAGAAATATAGGCAAGGTTGACGTAGTTAGGTTCAAGATCTTCCGGGATTTTCACCTGGATTTGTTTAATCTCTGCCATGATTCAACCTAAAAGGGGATATCCTCGTCGTCATCCATAGGACCGAAGTTTTGACCTCCGGCTTCTTCACCCTTAGGGCTAAGGAAACGCACGGTATCTGCGGTCAGGTCAAAGCTTGCGCCCCAGCTTCCATCACGGCGCTGGAAAACCGACGGGCTTCCGTTGGCATCAGGGCGAAGACGACCTTCGACCAAGACTTTAGAGCCTTTGTGGAGATATTGATTGCAAGATTCGGCCTGTTTGTTCCAAACGGTAACGCGGAACCAAGTGGTTTCGTCTTTTTCGCCATAGCGACGGCTGGTGGCAACGCTAAAACTGGTTACAGGGCTGCCATCGGGGGTGTAGCGCATTTCGGGGTCGCGACCGAGATTGCCGATTATGATTATTTTTTGATACATGGGAAATCCTTTCGTGTGCTATTCATGATTTGTTTTCAGTGAAAGCGTCTTTCTTGTGCTCCTAATTTTACATCATTTATACGACTTGAAGAAAGATTGTTGAAGCAACAATTCTCAATATATACGTCCACTTCCGTAGGGAAAGAGCGCCTTTTCTACGGAAAATTTTTTCCTGCTCCCTGTTTCCCGTTTCCTGTTTCCGCGGGCGCTATCTCTACTCATTGTCCAATTTAGGTCTTTGCAGCCAGCCCTTCTTCCTCTATGATGAATTACAATTGAGCTATGAAAATCATCTGCAATATCTCCCAATGTGTTACTATGGCCGGTGGACCCAGACGAGGGAAAGCTCTGGCTGATCCGGCAATCATCAAAAATGCTGCAATCCTGATTGATGGCGAAAAAATCCTTGCGATTGGTGATTCAGACGAAATGCTCGAAGCCTATCCTCAGGTTGAGGCAATCGATGTGCTCGGAAAAGCGGTTGTGCCCGGTTTTGTCGACCCCCACACGCATTTGATTTGGGCAGGCGACCGTGCCAACGAGTTTGAAATGCGCCTGCAAGGCAAAACCTATATGGAAATCATGGCTGCCGGTGGTGGTATTCTGGCAACCCTCACGGCAACCCGCCAGGCTTCGCTTGAGGAGCTGGTTGATCAGGCTGCCGACCGTGCCATGCGTGCCTTTGCTTATGGCACAACCACGATGGAAGCGAAAACCGGATATGGTTTGGACCTCGAAACCGAATTCCGCCAATTGGAGGCGATTTTAGAGCTAAACCGCCAACTGCCGATTGAGCTTGTCCCCACTTATATGGGTGCCCATGCTATCCCAAGCGGCTTCCCCGGTGGAACCCAAGGTTATACCGACTGGCTTTGCGAAACAGCCCTGCCCGATACTAAAAAATGGTGGCTGGAACATGCGCCGGATTACCCCGAGCTGCCTTTTGTGGATGTTTTTTGTGAAAAAGACGTCTTTGAAATTGCCGAGACCCGTCAAATTTTGCTCGAAGCAAAACGACTGGGTTTCCCTTTGAAATTACATGCCGACGAATTTGAGAATTTGGGCGGTGCCAGCCTGGCGGTTGAACTTGGCGCTGTATCGGCTGATCATTTGGTCAAGACCTCAGCTCAGGATATCGAAGCACTCGGAAAATCAGAGACCGTTGCGGTTTCACTGCCCGGCACGCCTTTTGGTTTGGGACATAGCGAATATACCCCGGCGCGGGCGATTATCGAGGCGAACGGTTACCTGGCATTGGCAACCGATCTCAACCCGGGTACGACCTGGAATGAGTCGATGCAATTCATTCAAGCACTCGCCAGCCGCTACCTCAAACTTACCCCGGCTGAAGCACTGGCTGCTTCGACCATCAATTCTGCCAAAGCCATTTCGCGCGAACAGAAAATTGGGTCCATTGAAGTTGGCAAACAAGCCGACTTCTTGATTTTGGATGTGGACGATTATCGCAAACTGAGCTATCGCTATGGAACGAATTTGGTCAATACCGTTGTGAAAAAAGGCGAATTTTACCCGGTTGAATAAATGGAGTAGGTTTGTAAAAATAAGAACAGCTAAAAGCATGAGAGAAGCTAAACCTTCTCTCACTTTTTTATTAGAACAACGGTATCTACCAATGCATACCCATTTTTGTTGGAATAAAACGCGGATTACTTCAAGCCGCTAATTCCCCTAATGCGCTTCGTTTTGGAAGCGCAGGCCGTGGCCGCGGACGGTGACGACATAGTCATAATCGGGATCAATTTGGTTGAGGCGTTCTCTCAGTCTTCTAACCAGAGCATCAAAGGCTTGTTCGCTAACCCAGCGGCTGTCATCTTCCCAAACGGCTTGAATTAATTCTTCTCTCGAAACGACGTCACCCACCCGCTTGGCCAAAAAAGCGAGGAGCAAATATTGTTGGTTGCTAAGCGCAGGTTCGAGCTCAATCCCTCTCACCCATATCCGACGCGATCCTTCATCCAGGCGCAGGCGGAAGACCTGACTGATTTCGGGGGGCAAATCCGAGAGCGGCAGGGTTGCGTCGGAACTTAAATACAAGAATGTATGTGTCAGAGCAATGGCGATTTCGTCCGCCTCTTTTAATTTCACCGCTTCGCTAAGGAGCTGGTTGTTTAGATAGGTGCCATTTTTACTGCCCAAATCTTCTAAAATCACCCCGTTTTCCGTGGGGCTAATTTGGGCATGCCGACGAGAAACTTGTCGGTCGGGAATGACAATATCACAGGCAGCATCGCGTCCAATAACCAGGCTATGGTCAATTAGCCATTGTTGCCCTTCAAGGCTTCCATTGTTGCCAATTAATATCGCATTTTCCATATTTTTCCTGATAGTTCACAGTTAACCGATTATAATCCATAGACGAGCGCAAATTACACGCCGTAAGAAATGCGCTTTTGAAGGAAGAAGATGACAAGCAATTCCGTAAACGGAAAAGTGTTGCATGAGCGATACAAAATTAGGAATATTATTGGGCAGGGTGGTTACGGCTCAATTTATCTGGCTGACGATTTGCGCCTCGAAGGGCGGCTTTGCGCTGTTAAGCAAGTCCGCTATGATGCCAATTTGCCAGAGGCTCTCCTGAAAGAATCTCGCGATCAGTTTATGCGCGAGGCAACTGTGCTCGCGCGCCTGGATCACCCCAATTTGCCAAAGGTATCCGATTTTTTCTCAATTGGACAGAATGATTTTATCGTTATGGATTACGTCCCCGGGGACGATTTGCGCACCTTGCTTGCCAAAGCGGAAAGTAATAATAAATATTTAAAAGAAGAAGAGGTGCTCAATTGGGCAATGCAGATTGGCGATGCACTCAGCTATCTTCATAGCCAGGATCCGCCCATCTTGCATCGGGATATCAAACCCTCGAACCTCAAAGTTACGCCAAGCGGCTTGATTAAGCTGGTTGATTTTGGGCTGGTCAAACTTTTGGCACCGGATGAGGTAACCATCACGATTATGCAAGGTCAGGGCACAGCGCTATATACACCCCTCGAGCAATATGGCGGCGACAGCGGTCATACAGACGCACGGGCTGATGTTTATGCCTTCGGCTGCACGCTCTATCATCTCTTGACCAATACGCCGCCGATGAACGTTCGCGATCGCTTTCTCAAACCAGAAAGCCTGCAGACGCCACGCTCAATCAACCCAGCCATCACTCCTCGGGTTGAAGAGGCGATCCTTTGGGCTATGTCTCTGCACCCGGACGACCGGCCTAAAAACGTTACAACTTTTGTTAAAGCGCTAACCGGCGAACGCACTGAAAATTTGTTGCGAATCGGCGGAAAGTACTCCCGCCCGATGCAATTTCAGATGGGAAAAGCGGAAAGACAGCTGAGCCTTCTTGCCGGAGGCTTGCTTTTTCTCAGCCTTTTGCTGACCCTAATTCGAAATCTGTAAAAAAGTTATTTCGGAGGGAGAACTGCCTTCGGCTGGCTGAAGATCCACCAGACAAGCGCAGCTGCCCAACCAAAGAGCATCCCAATCACACTCATTTGAACAACAAACCAGGAAGAACTGTTTTTCACCAAATCCATTATGGGGCTGATGCCAAAGGTTAGCAAGAGATAGGCAAACAAGCCACCAACAATGGTTAAAAGTGCCGAACGAAGCCCCCAGCGGATGCTTCCCCACCATTTGTAACCGGCAATCCAGGCTAAAAACCCACCGAAAATATTCAGCAAGATAACTAAAAGCCAGTCTGTCAAACGCGGGTAACCTGTCAGATTGGCACTTGGATCAGGTGTTGGGGTCGGCTCAGGGGTTGGCGTTGGGGTCGGTTCGGGGGTTGCGGTTAGCGTTGGTTGAGGTGTGTCGGTAGGCATAATTATCTGAGCAAAACCACCCAGTGTGTTCAAAACTAATTTGCCGGATGTCTGAGCTTTGTCACTGGCAGCAACCACCTCAAAAACACCCTCGCGCTCAATTCGATAATCGATCGTCGCCAAACCTTTTTGGGTAACGGTTTCGGGCTGGGAGATAATCAGATTATCGGTTGAAAATCGGATGGTAAAACGGACAACCGTGCCGTCGGGCACCTGATTTCCGTTTTGATCGACGATTGGACCGGCTTGAATTCGCAGGTTTTCTCCTATCGCAAAAAGCGGAACAGGGGTATCAATCAGCTGGGCTTCTTCATTAGCTTCCGTTTGGGAAATTTCGGGGGCAAGTAATTGAATTTTAATTACCTGATTGGGGTTTGGAGAAGTGATTTGGTTCAATTGATAATCAATTGCGCTCAAAGATACCGGCAAAGCACCGGTAGCGGTCGTTTCGCGCATTAAAACACGAGCGGCGATATCCAAGGCACTCTGACTGCTGTTGTAGAGCGCATAATAGGCACTTACATTTGCCAAATCGGTCGAATCCAAGTAGTAAGGGGCATCATAGCTAAAGACAATGACGTTTTTGTCACCCAAGAGGTCGAGCCGTTCTGATAAGAGGCGTTTCAAAGCGCGACTTTCCGAATAATTAGGATCTTCGTTCACTAAATTGAAAATAAGCCATTGGGAACGGCGCAAATTATCCACGCGGTTTGGATCGGCCGCTTCAGCACGATTATCCAAAATATCCCATAAATTGGCAAAACTATAAGAAAATATCCGGTCGCCATCCAATTGATTGGTGCCGTTTGGTCCATATAATCGGTTGAGCGTGTTCTCAAAAGCCATGACGGCAAGCTTGTCTTCCGATTGACAAGCTTCGCATTGTTTTTGCGAGCGTGAATCGCTAAAAATGGTGATACGGTCATACAAAGCGGGGGCTTGCGGGATGCTTGAATTCAAAAATTCAACTGAGGGAGCTAAAAGCGTAACTGCCCTGCGGTTGACCTTTAGTTCCAAAGCCGCTGCTTGTCCAAGAATAGAAAGCCCCTCCTGATCGGTTTGAACGGTTTCATAGTCAAATGCAGGGTAAAGCTTCGCCTTTGCCTGTAAAATTTTCAAGACCGAATCGTCAACCCGTTGTGCAAATAGAGCGTCTTCCTGGTACTTTTGTCTGAAAAAATCGATTGTTTTGATGATGGTCTCTGTTTGGTTGGGCTCAGTTTCACTTTTAAAATTATCCAGATATAAGAGGTCATTCCCAGCCAAAAAAGCTGTTCGGGCAACGGTTAGTGGTTCATATTCATCTTCACCGGAGTTGAAAACCAACTGCACAGCAGGACTGCCCAAGCTGTCACTAATAATCAAACCACCATTGTCTCGCCATTCTGCCAATGGCTCGGGCGAAAGCAATTGGTCCAGCGCACTTTGGTCAAAATTAACCGGCATGGTAGTTGCGCGAATGTTGCCCTGCAAGCCTTGAAAACGAATGGCTGAAATCATCAAACCGTCAACTTTTTGCCCCGGATTTTCGCCATTGACCAGGCTCATATACGGCGCCAGTTCAATCTGCATCAGTTGGTCTAAGGTCTTTTGAACAGTTGAAACGCCATCAAGCGGAGAGCGGTCAACGCTCCCCAAACCCGGAAAATGCCGGGCGACAACGCTGATTTTGTTTTCACTGCCCTCATGGACGCCTTCGACATAAGCTTTTCCCATCTCGCCCACCCAATAGGGGTCACCGCCAAAACTTTGTGTTCCGGCATAATCAGCCGCAACAGTATTTTTGCTGTCGACGACATCCAAAGAAGGACCTAAAAACAAGTTCACACCAAGGGCTGTTAATTCCTGCCCAACCAGTGCGCCAACTTCCTGGGCAATTTCGGTTGACCAGCTGGCTCCAATGGACATCGGGGAAGGATAGTCGCTTAATCCGTTTAGCAGCTGAGCGGTATGGTTATCATTGCTAACCAAACTCATCCCAACATAAAGCGGAACGTAAGTCCCTCTTTCCGAGTTCTTTTGCCAATTAATTTCTTGCAGATTGGATATAAGCTGCCAGGTATCGCTGATTTCATCGGTGAAATTGTCGTGTTCGCTGTTCAAAACAACTCCCCCGAGGTGATAATCTGTGATTAAACGATAAATTTCGCTGTTATCGGCTGCTGTTGACCCATCAAAAGTTACTAAAAATAGTTGTCCGACTTTTTCAGCCGGAGTCATACTGGAAAGTGCATCGGTGGCATTTTCGGTTTGTGCCTTACTCGGTTTTATCGTGAAACTGAAAAGCGAAAAAATCAGGCAAAAAGAGAGCAAAAGCCGCCAAACTTTAGCTTTCATTCCGCTTCGATAACCTCACGGGCATGTTTGGGGTCGTTGCAAATTAGCATATCAACGCCATAGGCTTTCATTTTGAGCAAATCTTTGTCTTGATCAACTGTCCAGACATTGACCTGCATGCCGCGATTATGAAAACGTTTCACCATTCGAGTTGTGACATCCCCAAAATAAGGATGAATCGCGGTGAATTCGAGGCGTCTGCCATTCGGTCGGCGATCTGGCACACCAGCAAGCCCGGGAATCGTCAGAAAACCGCGGCCTATGCGCGGTTCGAGGCTTTTTGCTTCAAGCAAATTCATGTCATTGAAAGACGAAAGAAGCACAGAGTCTATTAAATTCATTTTTTGAATCAGCTTGACCACCGGTTCGGTCAAACCATTATGAGGCGTGTCGGTGTTTTTCAACTCTACATTAATGAGAAACTGGCCGCCAAGTTCTTCAAAGACTTCTTCCAAAAGAGGCAAGCGTTCGTTTTTGAATTGATCGCCAAAATTGCTGCCGGCATCGAGGTTTTTCATTTCGCTCCAGGCTAATTTGTCAACTTTGCCTTGTCCGTTGGTGGTGCGATCCAGCTTGCGGTCGTGAATGACCACCAGTTTGCGGTCGGCCGAGAGCTGTACGTCCAGTTCGATACCGTCGGCATTGAGCTCCTTGGCAAGCTTAAAAGCTGCCATAGTATTTTCAGGTGCCAAAGCCGAAGCACCACGGTGTGCGATGATTAATGGTTGCATATTTACCTTCTTCTCTAAGCAAATATTATAGCATGGAGGACAGTCATTCGTGGATAAACGGCTGAGGATGGCAGCAATTCTCATTATGGAACTATGCTCATCAATCATAAGAATATTATTGGCTTAATAATACAAAGGTACGGGCGGGTTCAAAACGTGAGCCTTGCGAAATTGCTCAATTATGAAAACCCGCCCCGTTGAAATCCGGGAAATATGCTGTTTTTCAATGTGTATTCGCGCTTATAGTAAGGGCGGCTCTGGCTAATTGGGTGCTAATTGAAGGCTCGTGATTGGGAGCCGCCCCTACCCGTGTATATATATTCCACAATTTATTTCATATTGAGAATTGCTGAAAAGATGAGGATCTACTCTTTCTTATTCTGTTAGACCTGAACTTTAACCAAGCCCCAGCGGCTACCCGGAAGTGGTTCAAGCCGTCTGAAGCACGCCCGCATGAAAAAACTGGCATAGCCGATTTCAGCCGCATCATAGCGATCGGGCAAAGCCGGGCGAGGCTGGAGGATGTCGTCCAGTGGCAATACCTCAAGCGCTTGTGCGCCTGCTCTTCGGGCTTCCATAATCGTTGAACGCAGTAATGCCATAAAAAGAGAGGAATAATCAGCATGTTTTGCCAAAGAAATTTGCCGAATGAACCACTTTTCGCCCCTTTCCGCCTCATAAACAAGCTCAGAAGCACCAATTACCTTCTCATTTTTTAGTAAAACCAAGCCTGTGCGCAAGCCATAATCCCGTAAATCTGCCAAAGTTAAGCCATCAGCATCGCTGTATTTGGTTAATAGCTCCAAAAAATTATCTTCTGCAATTGGTGTCAGGCTTTCGCGCTGAGTTTTGTCCAAAATGTTACTAAAAGCTAAATATTCCTCATTGCTATGGGGCAGGCGAACTTTGAAATTTTCAGTCCTTTGCCAGGGTTCCGTTTGCTCACCCGAATAAAGCGAATTGGCATAATCGCGATATTCCGGAGGCAATTGAATACGACGTAAATTGCATAGATAGTTGACATCCTGATAATCCTGATGGTCAAAATCGTAACCAAGATGAAAATCGAGTTGCCATTCCGTTTGGATGCAAGTTAGGTTCGTCCCTGCAATCCGTCCTTCACCGTTTAATGAATCGCCCGGATATTCCACACCGCCCACAATCTGTCCCTTGCTATTGCGAACAAAACTGTGAATGTCGATTTGATGTCCGGCACCATTTTCAAGGACAAAATTATGTTCCCATTCATCCGCCCGAGGAAGATATTGATAGCCCAAACGACGCAAAATGTTGAGCAAGCGGGCTAAATATTGCTGGTTGATTGCCAGATCCAAATCAGCGTGTTCGCGGGTTTGCCAACCCAAAAGCGCATCCACTCCCCAGCCTCCGTCAACTACAATCGGGATTCCGGCAATTTCTGCCAATTGAATAATTCGAACGGCCTCTTCTTCATCCATGAGCGGCTTTTCGGATGGCCGGACGCAGGTTGGGAAGTCTTTAAGCAGCGCCTCCAGTTCAGGGTCAGCAGGGCGGAGTGTTTGCAAGTCTTTCATAAAATCCCTCTTTATTCAATCGAGTCAACAAATTTTGGCTCATTCTTACCGGCACAAAGTGCCAAAACAAGCGAAACAAGCGAGAAACCGGCACCCAGCAAGTAAAGGTAACGGTTGCCAAGGCTATCATAAACAAAACCGCCAATGGCATTGCTAATCATAAAGCCAAGGCTAAACATGGTGACGCCAATAAAAGCGTTGGCTGTGCTGGTTACGTTTTTGGGTAAAGTAAGGTTAACCAAAGTCACCGAACTGACCAGGCGAAAAGTAAAGCTAAACGAAGTGAGCACGCTTGTGGCAAAAACCATCTCTCCTGTAGGGAAAAACCAAACTGCCAAACGTCTCAGAATATCAAAAACAAAAACGAACAAGATGATATTACGGATGCCAAATTTTCGGATAATTCGGTCGGCATAAATCATAAAAGGCACTTCGCTTATCGCGCTGAGCATATTTGCAAAGCCAATCATGCCCGCTTCCAAGCCGAGGTTGGACATATAAATCGGCTCAAAATTACGAATGCCATCCTGAGTTGGATCCGAGAGGGCTAAAGCCAGTGCCATAAAAAACAAATAGCGGTGCGAAACTATTAACTTTAAGATCGCTTTTAAGCTCAGTTTTTCTGTGTGTTTTTCTTCTTCCGAATCCAAAACCGATTTCGAGGTCAGCAATAAGGTCAAAATGCTCAGGCCAATCATCACCAAGAAAAAAACCATGTTGGCTTTGATGCCATACTCTTGATAAATCCACCCAGCTGCCCAGGTTGCCAGCGCAAAACCAACCGACCCCCAAAGGCGGATTGAGCCAAAACTCGAATTTCCTTTTTCAGAGGTTTTGGCTGCTACTGAATAGGAGAGGTTTTCCGAGGTGGAATAAAGTGGCCCCGAAATCGTGCGATAGATAATCCATAAGAGCAAAATTGGAACAAAGCTTTTCAGCAAAGGGATGCTTCCGAGCGAAAAGGCGAAAATCAAAAGCCCGGCAAGCAAGACCAGACGTTTGCTCTTTGCCCGATCTGCCACAAAGCCAATTTGGGGTGCCACTAAAATTAAAGCCGCAGAACCCAAAACGTTTATCGTGCTAATCTGGACACCGTTAAAACCAATTTCGTCGTAATATAGCGGTATATAGTTTATAAGTGTACCCAGAGCAGCAAAAATAAAAAATATATAAAGGCTATAGAGCGTCTTGGTTGCACGTTTTGAAGTTAACAAGTTCATAGTCATTTTCATTAATAAAATCGTGGTTGATTATAACATTGAGGAGCGTTAATCTGTGTTTTTCTGGAAAAAAACCACCTTACAGAGTATACTTAACCAATTCTAAAGCAATCATCATTGGAGGTTCTAATGAAAGTCGTCGTTCAACAACAACAACTCGCCCATGGTGTCAGCACCGTCTCACGGGCAGTAAGTCCGCGAAGCACTTTGGCAGTGCTCGGTAACATTCTGATTCAGACCGATGACGGTCGCTTGCGCCTCTCTGCGACCAATCTCGAACTGGGTATCAGCTCCTGGATTGGTGCGAAAATTGAAGAAGAAGGCGGAATTACCGTTCCAGCGAGAACTTTTACGGACATGGTCAGCAATTTGCCTAACGAAGAAGTTACTCTGACAGTCGATGAACGTACTTTGACCCTGAATGTGCGTTGCGCTTCGCTCAATACCGACATTAAAGGCATCAGTGCCCAGGAATTCCCACCCATGCCAAGCGCAGATTTGGATGATGCAATTCCGCTCAATGTTGAAAACTTCAAAGAACAAATCCAACAGGTCGTTTTTGCCGCTTCGACAGACGACGCCCGCCCGAATTTGACCGGTGTCCATATGACTTTCAACGGCAATTCGCTTGAGATGGCGGCAACCGATGGCTACCGAATTTCAATTTCCAAATCAGAAATAGCACAAAAAGTCGCCCAAAACTTTGAAGCCCTGGTGCCTGCCCGGGCACTTTCAGAGCTCAGCCGGATTGCTGGCGATGGTGATGAAAGCTTGCTGATGGCTTTCCCTGCAGGTCGCGGACAGGTGATTTTTCACCTCAAAAACGCCCAGTTGGTTTCACAATTGATCGAAGGCAGCTTCCCCAATTACAGTGCAATCATCCCGCCAAGTTTCAAAACCCGCACCGTGCTTTCGACCGCCCAATGGCTAAAAGCCTGTAAACAAACTGAGATTATCGCTCGTGAAGGCAGTTATATCGCCAAACTTGACATTCAGCCCGAAGGCGAAGGTGACAGAGGTTCTGTTTTGGAAATTTCTGCCCGTTCTGAACAAACCGGTTCTTCGGAAGTAATGGTTGATGCCTCGGTGGATGGCGTTCCGCTCTTAATATCATTTAACATCCGCTATTTACGCGAAGCTTTGGAAATTATAAAAACACCCAATGTTTTGCTCGAAACCAACGCCGTTCACACCCCCGCACTTCTCCGTCCGGTCGGTGATGAAAACTTCACCCACGTCATCATGCCAATCAATACGGCAAGATAGTTTTTTCTAAAACTTCAGGCATCCAATGCCGGAGCGAAGCATCGTTCCGGCTTTTTTGCGCGGGATTGTTTTTTAGGGGATCGTGCAGATAATTTTGAATCTACGCCTTGACGCATGAAGAGGTTAATTATTCCTTCTAAGGTTTGTTCAAAAATTGATATACGTCGAGCCTCTTGATTATCCATCATTTTCTGCATTCCTCCAGACCCACCTCTATTTTTCAAGAGAAGACAGCATCGCTGATGAATTAGGGGGGTGACATTATCGCTGGAGAATAACACAATCTAATGCGAAATGCTTGACCTTGGGCTGGTTCAGTATTAGAATAATGCTTCTAATACTGAGAGACCTCGTAGCTTAATGGATAGAGCACCTGCTTGCGGAGCAGACGGTTGCGCGTTCGACTCGCGCCGAGGTCATTTTTTTATTTAAGGGGCAAAGTTTGGGGTTATTCCGTTTTTTCAAACAAACAAGCCCTATCGTTTCTGATTTACAAAATGGTCGCTAAGAATCGGTATCGCAAACAAGAACGCTTTTGTGACGGCGGGTTGAAGATGGGGTTATGCAAAATAATCTCACCGCTTAAACATCTTCAACCTCGCCCTACCCACGCTGAAGGAAAACGCACACCGCTCGCTTCGCATCAGGTGCTATAGGGCGTTTTCTCTACGAAAAAAATTTCCCCGTTTCCTGATTTCCTGTTACCTGTTTCCTGCTTTTCCCTGCTCCCCGTTCCCCGCTTTAGTTTTTAGGAACGAGCCTTCCATAAAGCACATAGCGTGCGTTGTTAAAGTCTTCCGTACAGGTAGAAAGGGTTATGATCTGATCTTCAGTGCTAACTTCAACCGGGCTTTCAAAGGTAGAAATCACTTTTAGGTAAGTAATATAGGTCATGAAGTCCATATCATCCTTGAAATCGAACTGAATGAAAGGATCGTTACCATCGGCAAGCTGCCCAGCGAAAATCTCGATTGTATAATCACCTTGTGGGGTAAAGATGTCCATTGTGGGAAAATCGTTAAAAAATTCCTGCGATTTATAGTTGACGAGTGAAGCAAACATAGAGCCATCGTTCATATTGTGGCCGTAAATCACAGTGTTTTTATCCGTAAAATCTGGCTTGTTGTGCATATCAACAAACAATGTCCCCAGTCGATTGAGCTGACGGTCAAAACGGTGGGTCAGGTAATAATCATTATCTTCACCCTGAACCACGGGCAGGTCGATCGGCAAACCCTCAGCTGTAATCCAGGCAACAAGGTCTTCATTGACAGTTCTTAAATAGGAGTAATCCATTTTGCTTTTCCGAACCGGTGCCTGCTCTTCTGCATCCTGCTCTTCTGCGTCCGGCTGTTCTTGTGGCGTGCTGTCAGCGATTTCGGAGTTAAACTGAACATGGGCTAAGGCAAGCTGGTCACTACGAATACTTTCATAATAATCATTGCCAGCCTTATATTCTCTTTCCGCCTGGAAGGTCATAACGGCAAAAATCGCAACGGCTATCAGGCTTAAGCCAATTACCACGGGTAATATGAAGGAGTGCCACTTTTTTGGTGCTTTTTTGCTTTTTGTTTCGTCGCTTTCGACGGATTTATTGTTTTTTTCAGTTTCCTGATTCATGTTTACGGACCTTGGGGAAAATTGGGCTGAGGTTCTGAAGGAACCCCAGCCCGTCTTAACTAAAAACTTAACTTAAGTTCTTCTTACGTTTTTTGGCTTCCATTACGCCATAAACGCCGGAAGACAAGAGCAATAAGGGTATAGAAACCATCAAACCTAACTTACCAATGGTTGCTGTGTTGTCATCGCCGGTGTTCGGAACCGAGCTGCGCCAGTTTACAAAAGCGGCTGTCTTACCTGCGGTATCCATCACGCCTTCGGTACCGGTGAAACTTGTGCCATAACCGTGTTGATGCGCTTCGACTTCGGTAACTTTGAAGCTTACGCCAACCAAAATATCTTCGATGACGACATACTCATCATGCTTGAGCAAAATCGATTCACCACTCTTAATAGTGCCGGATTTGCTGCCATGATATTGGTAGGTTCTGTTATTGTCATTGAAGAATTCGACCACAAAGGTGAAATAACGTTCTCTATCGCCCAAATCGCCGGTAACGGTCTTCTTGATAATTAACTCACCAACGTTGCGGGTATTTGTGAAAGCGGCAACTTGCGTTTCGTCAACAACAATTGTTCCATTGCTGCCGGTGTGGGTCAAACTATAGCCATCGGCTGAATAATCAGCTTCGACAACGGTGTAAGTCGCATCTTTGGGCAGATTGCTGATTGTGATGCTCTGACCATGGGCTAAATAAATGGTGTCGCCACTCTTGATTGTGCCATTCGCAGCACCACCGGTCCCGACATAGGGATAGGTATAAGGTGCGTTGACGAAGGTTACAGTAAAGGCAAAGAGTTTACTATGATCGCCGCCATTACCGGCAACGGTCTTGCTGATTGTCAGGCTGCCAATTTCGCGGGTGTTCGTAAAGCGGGCAACCTGAGCCAAATTGGGGTCGATTGTTCCGTTAGCACCGGTATAAACCAGTTCATAGCCGTCGGCAGAATAATCTGCTTCAACGATTGTATAAACGGCACCCTTAGGCAAGTCATTGATAGTGATACTCTGACCGTGGGACAAATAGATGGTATCGCCACTCTTAATTGTGCCATCGGCCGCACCACCCAAACCAACATAGGGGTAGGTGTAGGGAGCGTTTTCAAAAGTTACTGTGAAAGCAAAGAGTTTTGTGAGGTCGCCACCATTACCGGCAACTAATTTACTGATTGTGAGCGTGCCAATTTCGCGAATGTTCGTGAATGCGGCAACTTGTTCGAAATCAATTGCAAAGTCACCTTCGGCGCCTGTATAGGTCAAAATATAGCCATCAGTAGAATAATCCGCTTCAACGACGGTGTAAGTCGCATCTGTAGGCAGTTCGCCGATAGTAATGCTTTGACCATGGGCTAATTGAATGGTATCACCACTCTTGATTGTACCGTTCGCGGCACCACCAGCACCAACGTAGGGATATTCACCAGGAGCGTTTTCAAAAGTTACCGTAAAGCTAAAGAGTTTGTTAGGATCGCCGCCGTTTCCTTCAACAGTTTTGCTGATGGTCAGGAAACCGACATTTCTGGTATTGGTAAAAGCTGCCACCTGGGTATCATCGACAACAATCGTTCCATTTGCACCGGTATGGACCAGTTCATAGCCATCGGCTGAATAATCAGCTTCGACAACGGTGTAGGTTGCATCTTTGGGCAGGTCGGTGATAGTAATGCTTTGACCATGGGTCAATTGAATGGTGTCGCCACTGGTAATCGTGCCATCTGCTGCACCACCGGACCCGACATAGGGGTAGGTGTAAGGGGCGTTGACGAATGTTACAGTGAAAGAGAAGAGTTTCGTGAGGTCTACACTATTACCGGCAACGGTCTTGCTGATTGTCAGACTGCCAATTTCGCGGGTGTTCGTGAAAGCGGCGACTTGTGTTTCATCAACAACAATCGTTCCGTTTGCGCCGGTATGGGTCAAGATATAACCATCTGCCGAGTAGTCCGCTTCAACGACAGTGTAAGTCGCATCTTTGGGCAGGTCGGTGATAGTAATGCTCTGACCATGTGTCAATTGAATGGTGTCGCCACTGGTAATCGTTCCGTCAGCTGCTCCGCCAGAACCAACATACGGGTAGGTATAGGGAGCATTTTCAAAAGTTACAGTGAAGGAGAAGAGTTTAGTGGGGTCGCCACCATTACCGGCAACGGTCTTGCTGATTGTCAGGCTGCCAATTTCGCGTGTGTTCGTGAAGGCAGCAACTTGCGTTTCGTCAACAACAATCGTTCCGTTTGCACCGGTATGGGTCAGAATGTAACCATCTGCCGAGTAGTCCGCTTCAACGACAGTATAAGTCGCATCTTTGGGCAGGTCGGTGATGGTAATGCTTTGACCATGGGTCAATTGAATGGTATCGCCACTGGTAATCGTGCCGTCAGCTGCTCCGCCAGAACCAACATACGGGTAGGTATAGGGAGCATTTTCAAAGGTCACGGTGAAAGAGAAGAGTTTAGTGGGGTCGCCACCATTGCCGGCAACTGTTTTACTGATTGTCAGACTGCCAATTTCACGGGTATTCGTGAAGGCAGCAATTTGGGGTTGGCCTGCAACAATCGTTCCAGTATCTCCGGTATATTCCAATTCGTAGCCATCTGCAGAATAGTCTGCCTCAACGACGGTATAAGTAGCATCTTTGGGCAGATCGTTGATAGTAATGCTCTGACCATGTGTCAATTGAATGGTGTCACCACTGGTAATCGTGCCGTCCGCAGCGCCACCGCTACCAACATAGGGATAGGTGTAAGGGGCATTTTCAAAAGTTACAGTGAAGGAGAAGAGCTTAGTGAGGTCTCCGCCATTACCGGCAACTGTTTTGCTGATTATCAGACTGCCAATTTCGCGGGTGTTTGTGAACGCCGCAATTTGGATTTGGTCCAAAACGATTGTTCCGTTTGCACCGGTATGAGTTAGAACATAACCATCTGCTGAATAATCGGCCTCAACAATAGTATAGGTAGCGCTAATGGGCAAATTGGCGATGGTAATGCTTTGTCCGTGGGACAAATAAATGGTGTCACCACTTTCGATTGTGCCATCGGCTGCACCGCCTGAACCAACATAGGGATACACATCCGGGGCATTTTCAAAAGTTACGGTGAAAGCGAAGAGTTTCGTGAGGTCTCCGCCATTACCGGCGACTGTTTTGCTAATCGTCAAGCTGTCAATCACTCTAGTGTTTGTGAAGCTGGCAACCTGTGCCTGATCCACAACTATGGTTCCAGTATCTCCGGTATATTCCAATTCGTAGCCGTCAGCAGAATAATCTGCCTCAACGACGGTATAAGTGACACCGACCGGCAAATCATTAATTGTGATGCTTTGACCGTGGGCCAAATTGATGGTGTCGCCACTGGTAATCGTGCCATCGGCTGCGCCACCTGAACCAACATAGGGATAGGTGTTAGGAGCGCCTGTGAAAGTTACGGTGAAAGCAAAGAGTTTAGTATTATCTCCGCCATTACCGGCAACGGTCTTGCTAATGGACATACTGCCGAGTTCGCGAGTGTTAGTAAATGCGGCAACCTGGGTTTCATCAATATCGATCGTGCCTTCATTGCCGGTATAGGTGACAACATAACCATCCGCAGAATAATCTGCTTCGGTAACAGTATAGGTAGACCCAACTGGCAAATTACTGATAGTAATACTTTGTCCATGTTTGAGTTGAATGGTATCGCCACTGCTAATTGTGCCATCCGCCACGCCACCGGTTCCGGTATAGGGATAGGTGTAGGGAGCATTTCCAAAGGAAATTGTGAAGCTAAAGAGCTTTTCAGTGTTACCGCCATTGCCGGCAACGGTCTTGCTGATTGTCAAACTGCCAATGTTTCTGGTGTTTGTAAAAGCAGCAACCTGTGTTTGATCGATAACTATCGTGCCTTCATTGCCGGTATAGGTCACAACATAACCTTCGGGGGCGGGGTCCGTTTCGGTAACGGTATAAGTTGCTCCAACTGGCAAATCGTTAATCGTGATGCTTTGTCCATGTGTGAGCGGAATGGTGTCGCCGCTGTCAATCGTGCCATCGGATGCACCACCGCTACCAACATAGGGGTAGGTGTTGGGTGCATTTTCAAAAGTTACGGTGAAAATGAACGCCTTATCGAAGTCTCCACCATTGCCGGCAACGGTTTTGCTAATAGTCAAACTGCCAACATTTCTGGTGTTGGTAAAAGCAGCTACCTGGGTTTCATCCTTAACTATCGCGCCTTCTTCGCCGGTATAGGTTACAACATAACCATCGGCAGAATAATCAGCTTCGGTAACGGTATAAGTTAATCCAACCGGCAAACCAACGATTGTAATGCTTTGACCATGTTTGAGTTGAATGGTGCCGCCGCTGCTAATAACGCCGTTTGGAACCCCATTGCCAAGATAGGGATAGACACCGGATACACCGGGTGCTTCGTTAAAAGTAACGGTGAAGGTAAAGAGTTTATTAAGATCGCCACCATTACCGGCAACGGTCTTGCTAATGGTCAAACTTCCTGCTTCATCAGCTACTATATAGTTGATAATCTCAATCGGGTCTTGGAGCGACATAGGCGCACCGTCAATCGTAGTAAGATGGGCCTCTGTTACAACAATAACGAATTCTAGAGTTGGGTTGAAATATCCGGCTGGTGCTTGGGTTTCCTTCAAAATATAGGTGCCAGGTGGCAAACCGTAAATACGAATCGTTCCGTCTGGGCCTGAAGTACGGACTGCTCTCGGAGAACCGATCGAACCGTCAGGGTTGGTGTTATAAAGTGTGAATTCTGCGCCTGGCAATATGGAACCGGGTCCGTCGGTTTTCTTCAAATAGATGAAACCGCTTCTGTCCATTGTTGCGGAACCATGTTGCTCAGTGACAACAAAACTTACGCCTGTGCCTGTTCCTTCGCCGGTAGCGCCAACCAAACTTGCCTGATTTGTTACTGTTCCCGGTTGGCCGGTAATATCGGTTACATAAACCAAGCGATAGGCTTGTGTATTATCCGGGAAAGTAAATCGCAAGGTGCGGGTTTCGTTATCATAGGTAATGGCAGCCTGGATAGCAGCAAGGCTCAATTCACTGCCCTGGGTATAGCTACCGTTAGCGTTTAGAGTCAACTCATAAATCGTAATGTTGCGAGCGCCATCTTGTTCCCAAATGATATTTCCGCTGGAGTCCAGGCGAAGGTCAATACCTTCAGGCAAAATATCCTGAATTGCGGTAGCAATCGGACGCTCGATAGGTGTGTAGTCTAATGTCCAGGATAAAATACCCTGATCTGCTAAACTTGAATTGACTGTCTTCCCAATGATTTTGCTGTCAATCCTGACATTCTGGGTAACCGTCTTGCCGGGTATCCAGTTTTCGGTGCGCAAGTTTAACGCATTTGTCTCGGTATGGCTGTTTCCACCAACAAGATAACCATCAAAAGTTTCATCGGTTGGTCTTGCCTTTACCAAAATAACATAAGGTTGATTCAAATCGGTGAAAGTAAAGGTAGCAGTGGATGTTCCAACAGCAGCCGTAAACCCGGATATTAACGAAGGATCCAAAGCAGGCACCGTAGCTACATAAGAGCCATTTGCACTATAAATTATGTATTCTGTGCCATCGGAGAATGGTGTGAATACCCAACCTGCTGGCAAAGTATCGGTTACAGTAACATCCCCAAATCCTCCGGGAAGGTTCGTCTCAACATCGGCGAAATCTAAACCAGCTCCGTTGATATTCAAACGGAAGATAACTTCCTTGTAGTCATAATGGAAGCCGTTACCAATGTTTGAAGTGGTGTTGCTTGGGTCGATAGCGGCAAGAGGATCATGATCATTTGCGACTTGGTCACGATGCAACATTTGCTTAGCAAGAATCATGTTGCCAAAAGGAACCGAATCGCTGTCTTTGCCACGATATGTTGTGCCCTTATATAAGGAGGCAGTGTTAGCTACACTTTGTGAAGAACTATTGCCGGCAAGGATGTTGGGGTCAATCACCTGGCTTTTCAAGACAACCTGATTCGTGCCATTAGCTCGCAGACCAGTGACTTTAACCAAAGTGCCTAATCCTGCCAAATCAATTGCTTCAACAGTCAAGTGACTATCATTAGAGGTCACTCCAACAAACTTTTGTCCGTTATTACGGGTGACACCGGAACTGCCAATAGAAATACCGGCTGGCCAATTGGCTGTAGCGGTCAGTGCAGCGTTAGTTGTCGCAGCATCATGAACGAACAAGTCATAATAGACAAAATCGGTAGTGGTCTGTCCTCTCAAATCAACATTGATCGTCCAGCTAATTTGATGATTTGCCTTATCGGCTTCAGATTGTGTGCCCTCTTTAGTGATGGCATCATAACCAATGCCTACACCAGGATTGCCGGTTCCGGCGTTGCCCGTTGAACCGCCCGGGCTCACCCAGGAAGCGCTGGCTTGATTATTATAAGTTTTGGCGGCAACTGAACCATCTGCATCTTCATCCGGCACATTGCTGACGATAACTAATCTTCCGAGGTAATTAACATTACCAATTTCATAAATGCCACCGGTCGGTTCGCTTAACCAGCTTTTTCCGGGTACGGCAACCCAATCTTGGATAGCTTCATCCCATTGTTGCCAAACAGCACTTTCAAAAGTCAAACCGCCTTGTAAGACGTCGGTAATTGTCAAACCGTTTAATGTTTGGCCTTTGTTGTCAACCGTAATCGTCCAGGTGATCGTGCGATCTGTCGGGTCATAAGTTCCTTCGCCAAATCCATCATCAGCAACGCCGGTTTTGCTAGCGGATGGACCGACGATAACCGCACTGGCATCATCTGAGCCAATTTCATCTTCGCCATCAAACACTTCAGCGGTGTTGCTGATTGTGCCGCCATTTGTTAATGTGGAGTCCGGAATGCTTGTCTTAAATGTTATAACAACCGGGCTTACGGATGGGACAGGAAGGGTGTAGGTTAATTCCGGGGTGGTTCCGTCTGGAGTAAAGGCAGTTCCATTCACCATAAAGCTGCCACCCACATAGGCACCAACCGCTGTCAGGTCATCACTAAACAAAAAGCCTGCTAAATCGAGAGCTGTCGGAGGGACAGTATCGCTTTCGCCGGTAATAGTAACAGACCACGTGATAGTGCCTTCATTTAAATTAACTGTAGCTACATCTTTTGTGACAGTATAAGTAAGAACGTCACCGGGCAATTTGAGATCATAGGTTTTATCAAGAATGACAACGTATTCATCACCGTTTTCATCTTCTTCATAAGTATTATTCCAGACCAGATTAAAAGTAAATTCCGCTGAAACTCCGGAAAAGGGAGGTTCTCCAGGAGGAAGTAATGTGGGGTCAAAAATGTATTCCTCACCATCGAAAACGATAGTGGCAACTGCCTGTCCTTGAGCGTTGTTACTATAAACAACCGTACCCACTTTTACGCCGTTATACATCAAGTCTTGATTGGATGGAATAGGATCAAACATGAAGTTTTCGCTCAGGAGCAATTCAAACGAATCACCATATTCGAAATAATCATCACCGCCATCCCCAATTACAGGAATTGAAGGGAGTGTGACGGTTAAATGGATACCGACACTACTATCTATAACACCGCCTTCGTCAACGCCAGTCACAACCACCGTTGCCGGGAGTGTTGTTGGTGTTGCCGTAATGTCGGTTGGTCCGTCTTGATCTTCATCACCAACATCATCTAATGGTGCTGGTGTGGGGTCATTTGGCTCTACGCCAACCCCACCTTCATCACCGACAACCTCAACCGGACTATCAACAATTGCCGGTGTCTGAGCACTGGCAGTGCTGGTCGGTGCAATGACGCTGAATAACACAACAAAAATTGTCATCCAGGAGATCATTTTTTGACTTCTGCTTTTTAACATACTTCTTCACTCCTCTTATAAATATGATTTCTGGTTACTTTAGGCCTAAAAAATGCCGCAAATAATCTCAGTCAAGAAACCTTTTAGTTTTTCCATTATGGAAAATCCCTTGACTCCTTCGCCAGTCTAAAAACACAGAAAAGTCTTGTGATTTTGGCAAAACCTCTTCTTTAGTTTTTTAACCGTTCATCCAAATTTATTAAGCATTCGAAATTCGAGGTATAACTATTCACATTACTCGAATATATCGTCTGATTTTATCAATGGCTATTGTTTTTAGCAAAGAATATTACGTCTTTGTACATGCTTTACCAAGGTTTTGCTATAGACTTTCACATCATATTATGGGTTTGTACAGACATTGCACAATATTATTCAATCAGATTGCTTTTTTGCATAATTTAGTACTCATTTTGGCAAAATCTGCCATATCAAAAAACCTGTGTCGGGTATAGCAATATCGTGATATGGTTTTGTTACATGTTTGTAGAAGGTGCGGCTTGCATTAAATGGGGGGGTGTCCTCCATTTTAGTTTTGCTTCTTTGTATAAGCCCAAGACTTGTTAACTCATTTTTTACTGCCAAGCTCCGAAAGATAGCCAACCGCCTGACAACAGCCATACCCTATTAACAGCACAAATTTAAACATGCCCGCCTCTTCATGGTTTTATTCTGTTAATGGATAAACACTCTCCCGGACTATGCAAATGAACGCACAACTTCAACCTCTGCCACCTAAAAATTTCCAGGAAAGCTATGCGATTTTGAAAAAGCTTGCCTTGGCTAACCGCCGTTAAATATCTTAACAAATTAACAGATGGAGGCTATCTGAGGAAAGAAAAAATTGGGCGGACAAACTATTATATTAACCAACATCTTTTCAATCTCTTTTCAAAAGATACTTCAGGACGTGAAAGTATCAACATAGAAACAATTAATATTGGCTAATACTCTTCTGACCTATTAGCTATTAACGGTAAAACATGTACACGAAAGTGCCGTTTCGTAACCATATCAGTCCAATATGTACACGAAAGTGCCATTTCGTAACCATATCAGCCTTGATATGTACCCAAAACATCCATTTCGCACCCATATTGTCTGGCATATTTTGCAAAAATGCAGTCTTTAAACCACGTCCTTATGAAAAGGGCAGTACATATGCAGTACACAGTTAGCAATTAGCAGGCATCAGCCGTCGGCATTAACTCTTTTCTGTTTTCCACTTTCTGTTAAACATCAAAAACGCCACTTGTATGAGTGGCGTTTTTGTTTATTTTTGTTTATTTTTCTTATCTTTCAATCAGCGGAAGATAGATTAAGAAATCCAATCCGGGAACAGGGGTGGGGGTTGGAGGAACAGGTGTGGGGTTCTGAGCCTTGATAGTCACCTTTATTGCCGTTGGAGGACCCCAATTTCCGTTGCTGTCCTTCGCTTCAAAGAAAAGCGTATGCTCTCCGGGCTCCAAGTCCTTGGGTTCTATGCTTGCCATCGCGGAATAGACAGGCTTCCCGTTAGTTATAGCCTTTTCAACAAAATTCGATCCTTCAATCCAGGATGGATTATCGAAGCTATAGCGAAATGCGGTAATATTTTGTGAAGAAATGCCACCTTGGTAGCTACTATAAAGCGTATCGTCCGCTGTATAGCTTACAATCAGATTACCATTGCCAGCAGTACTCGCCTTAAGCGCAGTCACTTCCGGACCATAAGCCAGTTTATAAGGTAAACGAGCAATTTTCACCGCTCTCAAAAGCGCTTGAATGTTTCTTGGGCTAATGTCGTTTTCGAATTTTGAACAGCTTTCGTGGAACTCGTCCCCAACCTCAAAACAGAATCCGGGCACACCTAACTCTCCGTAAGCCCAGTCATCCGTAGAGCCATCAGTTGGATAGAGTAAAGAGGATTGCTTAGGGTCGTGTCCGTTATAGTAAGCGAACTTATAACTCATCGTTTTCAGAGCGGCATCATTTGGAGCCTTATCATAGGTATATCCCCAGGGCCACAAAACCAAACGGGAGTAACTATGTAAATCGATAAACATACCGGTTGCGGTTTCTTCATCTACTTTGTCATTCGGGTTTGGTCCCTTTTGATCGGGGAAAATGGAAGCTACATAATTTGTGATTGCCTGAGTTTCAGGTTCCGAACCAGAGGAGGCACCGGCATATGTCGGGTCACATTGGTCACTGGATGCCTCCCAATGATAGGGGAAGTTTCGATTTAAATCCGCGCCCGGTCCATAGCCTTGACTCGTTTGTTGCCCGCCACAATAAGCAGTGTTTGTATTCTTTCGCCATAACCAGTTTGTGTTCGCTTCATCTTGCAAACGTCCATCCGGGTTTGTAACCAAAACTAAATGAATGCGATTGTAATCAAGCAGCCATTTGACATCCGGGTTAGCGTTGTAATTTTGAAGCAAATATTCAGCAAGCCGCAGGTTGAGTTCACCGGTTGCCCATTCGCGGGCATGAATGCTGCTCATAATGAAAACATCGGATTTTTCAGTTGATTCGTTGTTGCGATTGGTCAATAAAACAACTTCCATATCCCAGCCGTTAGCGGGGTTTTGGGTTTTTTCCCAGGAATCGCCAATGTCAATTTTTTCAACAAGCGTGGGATAGTTGCTGACAAGGCTGTCTGCAGCTGCATAGACTTCCTCAATTGTTCGGAAACAAGGGCGGGAAGGTATGCCGCTAATCTGCCAGGGAAGAGCTTGTTCGACCGTATTGATTTTCAAAGTATATTCTTCGTCGATTGTCCAGCTAAAACCAGCTTTAGCCAGAGCATCACGAGTTATTTGGTTGCTAAAAATTTTAGCTTCCTGGCGCTCTGAATCTACTTCGACAACATCATACTTCTTACCTAAATAAGCAATCTCGTCTTGATTTGAATAGGGAACGATTAGCACTTGGTTTTCATAGACCGGCACTTCGGCCTGGACAGGGGTAGATTGAACGAGGGTGAAAATGATTAAAACGGAAAGAATTACAGGGAGCAAACGGGCAAAAGTTTTATGCATTGCATCTCCATCAAGAGGATTTTTGGTTCTTCACCTGAAAAGAAGAAACCTTTTCAAATTTTACCCCTTAACTATTTTTTTGAGGATTGATTTTACATTTTCGGGAAGCAGAGAACAGCCAGGCATTTTCAATATGCCGTTAGCAGACTACATTTTTCAGTGTCGTGTTTTCAATAGGCGCTTACTGTTGACAGTTAGCAGAGGGCAATATACTGCTAACTGTCAATAACGAAGCCTATTACTCTTCGATTAGTTCTTCCAGGCTGGTTTGAATGAATTTTTCTTCTATCAGGTCCTGAGCACTCTGGAAGAAGCTTTTAAATTGCTCTGCCATGGGAAAATCATGGTTGTCGGAATTGCCAAGGCTTTTGTCAATAACTATCGGTCCGTCTATGGCTGAGATGACATCATAAACGCTTATCTGATCCGGCTCTTTCGCCAGTTTGACACCACCACCGGCTCCCCGTCGAGAATCTATTAACCCTTCTTTCACTAAAAGCATATTTATTCGGGAAAGAAACATTCTCGGAATAGACATCTCTTTTGCGATAATGTCAGAAGAAACCCATTTATCGTCGTTTGTCTTCGCTAAAAAAGTCATTGCTCGTAGAGCATAATTTGCTTGATTCGTGATTGTCAAAATAAACCTGTCCTGTCTAAATGTTTTATGTTGTGCTTTACGCTTATTTACCTATTGAGCCCGGGGAAAGCCTCAGGGTTCAATTAGGCTTAAAATGGCGTCGTCGATAACCAATTCCGACCACGCCGGTAACAATTTTACCTGTTCTTCAGAATTTGTGTGCAGGTTCGTTGATATTGCCTTAATTTCACAGTTTAAGAACAAGCTGGCAGTTTGCTTGTCTGAGCTTAATCTTTCGCAAAGCCGCCCGCCCTGCCATTCTTCCGGCTCGATTTTAGGCATTAGCAAGGTGGCTGAAAAAGAGCCCTCTTCTATTTGAATGGCTTCCAGCGTCTTTTTGCCGGTCTGAAAGCTGAGCTTAAGTGAACCTTCGCTGAGTAAATCGCCGTTGTGAAGCGGGCTTTGAACCACTCCCTCTCGTTCTAAAAGACTGTAAAGATTTTGACTGTTTTGGTTTTCAGTTGGATTACAAGCCCAATAGGCTTGCTCAACTTTCAATTTTGAAGCCAGGACAAAAAGACCCGAGAGCGTATCCCGCTTGCAATTCGGAATAATCAAGGTGTCGAGTCGATTTGAGAACAGGGGAAGTTGCTTTGAAACTTCATCCACCAAACTCTCCGCTCCGGCACTTCCTGCAAGCAGGATGTTTTGCCCTTCTTTCGCTTCAAGAAAGACATAGCTTTTCTCCTCTTGGTTGGGGATGAAAATGTGCAACTTTCCATCTGGTGCAGAACTAATGACCAGCCAAACCATCAAAGCTACGCTTGCCAAAGCAGGCAAGATAAATTTTGGCTTCAAAACCAGCTTGCTTATTTTGGAGATTTTCGGGCGAAAAACAATTAAGAAAAAGACCAGGTAATAGAGCCCAAGCCAAAACAAGCTGATTTGGGGCAGGTTGAGGCTTTCTGGTGCCAGATGGGCCAGCCAAACCACCACTCTGTTTGAATATGCCACCCAAGGCCAGGCAATCCATGCCAAAAGCTGCCCAAGCGGAAGCCACATGAGCCCAAGTCCCATTGCCAACAAGCCCAAAACCATCACAGCCGGCTGAACCGGTAAAATGAGCGGGTTAGCCAACAAAAACAACCAGGAGATTTCTTGAAAATGCCAGACGCTGATTGGCAAAACCAATGCCTGGGCAATTAATGTGAGCAAGAAAACTTCGGAAATCAGACTGCTAAAGGTAACCGCTTTTTCCTTTTGCAAACGCTTTTCAAACCAAGCTTCGAGGCGCGCTTCAAGCGGCCCGGAAAATAAAGAAAGCCCAAGTGTTGCCATGACCGAAAACTGAAAGCCGACATCCCAGGGCAAATGCGGGTTGAGCAAGACCATTAGGAGCGTGCTGACGCCTAAGTTGTTGAGCGTATTCCCTTTTCGTGAAATCGCACTGCCCAGGACGGCATAAGAACCCATAATCGCCGCCCTCAAGACCGAAGCGCTTGCCCCGACTAAGAGGCTGTAACTGCCTAAGAGCAAAATTGTAATCAGTGCGCCGCGTTTTTTGCCGAAGCTTCTGGTAAAAACAAGACTGACTAAACCGGCTAACACCGACATGTTAAAGCCGGAAATGGCGATGATGTGGCTGGTCCCGGTTAGGCGATAGGCTTTTGACAATGCAGGAGAAATCGTGCTTTCGTCGCCTAGAAGGATGCCTTTGAGCAAACTGTCTTCCGGGCTGGGAAAAATATCACTCAAAACCTTCGCACCTCTTTCGCGTAGCCGAAAGAGAGCGGCTCGTAAAGGATTGCCCGTGTCGCGTTCGATAATTTTCAATATCGGATAATCAAAAGTGGAGTTAACCCCTTGATGTCGCAAATAATCACGCCAGGAAAATTCGATGCCCTCTTCAGGGGGAAGCAATTCGCCTCTGATGTTGACCAAATCGCCATAACGAATGTCTGTTCCGAGCGGTAGATAAAAGATCACTTGTCCTTCAACCGCCGGTTCTTGCCCAACCAGGTTTTTTGCAAGCAAGCTTTGAGCCTCGACTCTGACTTGCAAACTGTTTTGCTTTGCCTCCGCCGGTGCGACAACCATCCCGGTCAGGCTTACTTCGCCTTTATTATGATAATAAATCAGGTTGTCCGGCTGGTTTTTGGGCAAACTGATTTGGTAGAGCATGGCAGTCAGGGTGAAAATAACTAACACCAGTGAAAGCGGTAAGCGCCGAATCGTTTGAACCGGAGTTTGCACCTTTTTGTGAAAAACAGTAAGCAGTAAGCCAATCAAGGCAAGAAGAAACCACCAAAACCATGGGAAGTTGAGCTTGTCTGAAGCGAATGAACCGACAACAGCCGCCAAAGCCAGCCAAAAGAAGGGCATGAAAGAAGGTAGACGAATCTTCTGCGCGCGAAGTTTTGCCTCGGCATCGTCTTCGGTCGTCTTTTGCGGCTTGGTGCTGAACATCAATTAGTGAGCTTCTAAATAGTTGAATAGTTGTTCAAGCGTCTTTTGAGCCACTTGCTGCTTAATCGACTCTCGGTCACCTTCCAGTTGAAGACGCCAGGACCAATCGCCATCCGGAGCCGAAAGCGCGACCCAACTCGTGCCAATCGGTTTGTCCGTCGTTGCTCCACCTGGTCCGGCAATGCAACATACCGAAAGTGCCAAATCGGTTTTGAATACTTTTCGTGCTCCTTGAGCCATTTCAAGCACTGTTTCGCTGCTCACCGCCCCAAACTTTTGCAAAGTTTCCCATTTGACACCCAGCAAATCGACCTTCGCTTCGTAGGCATAAGAAACAACTGAGCCCATAAAATAATCAGAAGAGCCGGGAACGTTGGTTATCAAATGCCCAATCAGCCCTCCGGTGCAACTTTCTGCCAGGCTGAGGCTCATTTTCTTTTCAAAGAGGAGCTTTCCAACTCGGCTTTCCAGGCTGTCAGTTTTCATAATTTTCTCCGATTTAATTTCTACCAGTTTTTTATCTTCGTTTTGTTTCCAAAAATCAACTAAATTGTGCTTGACAATATAGTCCGCAACATCTTTGCTGATCAGCCCTTCTTTCACCAAACTCTCAGGCACCTCTCCGGCTTCCAGCCTTTTTCGAATCTGAGCGGAGGATATATCGAGGACTTTGATTTCATCCAGATAAACAATTTTTCCACCTTGTTCGCTGAGACTTTGAACAAAATCGCGATTCGGCGGGTAGCCTTCGCGCGGACTGAGAACAAAAATCACGTTTTGGATTAGCTCTTGCCAGCGATACCATTGCGAAAAACTGGGATGCTCACCGCTAAAGCTATCCGCGCCTATTAAGAAGGCAAGCTCTGTCCCTGCTTCTGTTTGTTTGCGCATAGTCTCCATTGTTTCAGCTGTAAAATTCGGGCGGCTGTTTTGCCAAACCAATTCCTTTTCCAAATCGCTGACACTAACTTTATCAACGCTTCCTATTAATTCATTCTCAATTTCAGTGGCAGCCAATTGACAGAGATCGAAGCGAAATTCATAACTCAAAGGAAGAGAACGTTTGACACTATCCGTAACACTGTGATGGCGGTAAACCGGCATCAGAACAATTTCGGCAATCTGATATCCACGCGCGATCAAAGCCTGAGCGGCATCAACCAGAAGCTCAACATGCCCTTCGTGAATTGGATCGGCCGAGGTACCGAAAATGACTTTGATCTTTTTGTTTGCCATCAATTTGTTTCCTCAGCTGTTAATTCCTTTTCAATTTCAGCCAAATCCGCCAGCCACAAATTCGGACTTGCATCAGCCGGCATGCGCCAACCGGTTCGGGGGGACAGACTCAAACTAAAAAGACGAGGTCCATCCGGAGAGGCAGTTCGCTTGAATTGGTGACGGAAAAAGCGTTGATAGAAGGTCAGTAGCGTTTTCAAAATGAAGGCTTTTTCATATTCAGAGCCAAAAACCAAACAAGCCTCCTCAAAAACTTGCTTGGGCGTTTTGCCTTCTTGAATGGCATGCCACAGGAAGAAATCATGCAAAAGATAGGGTCCGAGCTCAATTTCAGTTGACTGACTTGTCTGTCCGTTTTGGGCAAGCGGTTTCAGCTCGGGAGAGAAAGGCGCGTTAGCGATGGTTTCAGCCACTTGTCTGCCTTCTTCGCCAAAGAGCATTTCGGCTGCCCAGACCATCACCTTCACTAAAATTGTCTTCGGCAAGCCGGCATTGACATTGTACATACTCATCTGATCGCCATTATAGGTTGCCCATCCCAAAGCAATTTCGGACATATCTCCCGTGCCGACAACCAAGCCATTGTGCATATTTGCCAAATCCATCAAAATTTGAGTGCGCTCACGGGCTTGCGCATTTTCATAGCTGACATCAGCAGTCTTTCCGTCATGCCCGATATCCTTTAGATGTTGCTCAAGAGCTTTTCCAATCGGAATAAGGCGCGGAGTAAGTCCAATCAGTTTGCTTAAATCAGTCGTGGCTTGTTTTGTTTTTTCCGAACTGCCGGGTCCGGGCATGGAAACGGCGATGAATTTATCGCTTTCCAAACCCAGTTGAGAGAGCGCATTATGACAAACCAGCATCGCCATCGAAGAATCTGCACCACCACTGATGCCCAAAAGCAGCGTTTCCGCATGGCTGTGAAGCATTCGGCGGATTAAACCAAGCGTTTGGATTTCAAAAATTCGTTCCAATTGTTCATCTTGCTTTTCTGTTAGTAAATAGGGCAGACGCGGCTCTCTTTCAAACGAAACTGATTTTCGCGTGCTTTGTTGAGGGAGCTTTTTCAGGTCGCATTGTAAAACTTTGCCTTCTAAGGTTAATTCGTCATCTTCTGCCAAAACAAGCCCATTTTGCCAAAGTTGACAGAATCCGGAATAAACTTCTTCGCCGCTCGATTCGTTTGGACCGGCCGAACAGAGTGCTAAAGAACAATTGCAGTCGTTTGAAAACTGTAGGATTTCAGCCTGTTCGGGCACATCAGCCAGGCAGGGAAGAGCCGTCAGGTTCAAAATTAAGCTGCCTTTGCTAAAATCCTTGCTCTCGGAAAGCTCACCGATGATTACCTGTGCCTTTTCCTCTCCGATCAGATCAGAAGGTAATTTGCCCTGCTTAAAAATTTCCACTTTCCGTCCTTGCCAATCGAAATCGTCAGGAGTTTGCCTATCGGGCACCGAAAAATAGCACAAATCAGGGTTTTCATTTAAAACGAAACCTTGCAGACCCTCCGCATTAATAATCGCCGCAGCATCACAGAGCCTTCTTTCCAACTCCAATGGCAAACCAAGCAAAATAGTTATCTTTGAACCACTCAAAGCGTCTTCTAAGATTTTGAGTGCTTTCAGGCAGGCTTGAGAAAGCATGGGCTGAAAAAACAAATCGCCGCAAGTCTTGCCACTCAAGGCTAATTGGGGAAAGAGGCAAACTTGTTTTCGGTCAGAGGTATTGCTAAGCTGGTCAAGCAAGCGCAAAATTTGGTCAGTATTATAGGAAACGTCTGCCAAACGCATTTTTGGAACACAAAGATTTAGAACCCAATCGCATTTCATCGTTTTGACTCCTTATTCTGTCCTAATGATAACAAGATTTTGGTTACAGTGGAAAAATTACTCTCAATTTGGATTGAACCGGAAAGATTCGATCGAATGCCCTTAGGAGAAGTTAAGTTGTCTGTTTTAGATAATTCGTTGCGCAGATGTCTTTGAAAGTGAGAAGCTATTTTAAGTTTTATCTTTTAATACCATTAATAGTATTTAGTAATAGAGGCTGTGGAAAATGGGGATTGTCGCTTACTATGATGCAGGACTTTCACTTCTAACGAGAAAAAAGCGGCGATTGTTAAAGAGTTAAAAGTCTGTGTAAAAATGAGGTCTTATCCACACTTTCCTTTCAAATTAGCCATTTGAAACAAAATCCGAAAACTTATCCCAAAAGCTTCCGCAGCTTATCAACCTTAAAAAGTGGATAAGACACGGTTTTTCCACAAAAAAAGCCGACTTATCCACAGTTATCAACGACTTATCCACAGGCCGCTTACAAATTGTATTCTTTTTTATACTCTTCAAGGATGTGTTCAGTCTGTTCGATAAAGTGATCGAGGGCGTTTAAATAATCTTCCTGTTGATCATTTTCAAAGCCAAGTGATGCTAAAAATGAATGCCAATTTTGGTGGTGTTCAGCTTCGTCCAGGCAAGTTAGCGCTTGTTGCCAGGTCTCAAGAAGGGGCCAAAGCGTGGCATGAAGACTGCCGCTCTCTGCCATTGCTTCAATCGCCTGAGTAAAATAGGCTTTTCGAACTTTAGAAATATTGACCGGGCAATCGGGCTTTTTATTGGCTGCTTCAAGGGCAGACAACCAAATTGGTTGCCATTGTTTGTAAAGCTCTTCGTCCATATTTTCATTGCCCAAAAGCCGGGTCAGTTCGCCCACCAAAGGCAAAAGCTCGAGCGCTTCGGCCCTTTTGGTGAAATCGAGCATGAAACGGCGGATGGTCAAAACTGGGCCATCCAAACAAGCTATAGCGTTGGCTGCGGCTCCGATAGTATTGAAATACAAGGCTATCCAGGCTTCCCAGGGGACTTCCTGTGGGTCGTTGAGATCGAACCATTGCTTGCGGGCTTTTTCGCTAAATTGCTGGGCTCGTTCATACACATTTTCGGGAGCATCAAAGCGCGAACTCACTCCGGCTTGAATGAACTCTAACCAATGATCCTGGTCGAGCAAGATGTTTTGATGATTACAAAGGGCGAAACCAAGATAAGGGTTTTGGCGTAAACGGCGGTGATAGGTGTAAAAACTTTGGTGATGATGTTCGATATCGAAAGATATTTCTGCAGTAACCCGCAAAACTTCGCGCTTCAAGGGCGGTTGTTCTCTGTGAACAAAAGTCAGGTCAATATCGGTGCTACCTCCGAGGAGTGGATCGCCCTCAGCAACTGAGCCGGTCAAATAGACAGCAATCAGGTCCTTATCGGTTCGGGCACGTTTAGTAACCAAATCTTTGGCGAGTTTTATCAGCATATCCTGGGTAATTCTCATGATATCTCCTGGTCTAAGGGCAAACTTTCCTGATAGGGAGACAAGCGCAAGGCTTCTTTTACCCGATTGATGATGTAGTTCAAATCTTCCTGTTTGGAAATAAAGTTCAAATTGTCGGTTTCGATTGTCAAAACCCGCCCTTGCCACTTATCCTGCATAAAGAAACTGTCGTAGGCATCCATCAGCTCGGAAATATAAGCAGGATCCATATTCCGTTCATAAGAGCGGTCACGATGGGTAATCCGATCCAGCAAAGTTTCAAGGCTGGCTTTCAAATAGAGGACCATATCCGGACTGGGGATTTTATCTGCCAGGGCTGAATGGACTTTGTGATAAACCTCAAGCTCATCGCCTTTGATATTAATGCCGGCAAAAAGGGCGTCCTTGTCGAAGGTGTAGTCAGAAATAACGGTTTTGCCCGCCATCTGAGCACTGGGAATCACATTATTTTGCTGGTGATAGCGACTCATCAAAAAGAAAATTTGAGTCTGAAAAGCATAGCGATTGCGGTCACTGTAAAAATTACTTAAAAAGGGGTTTTCCTCAAATACTTCCAGCAGAACCTCAGCTTCAAAAGCCGGTTGCAGCAAACGTGCAAGCGTGGTTTTTCCAACACCGATGACACCTTCAATGGCAAGATACATAAAAGTCACTCCCGGACATGATTAGACTAAAACTATACCATAAAGAGAGCAATCTCTCGATTGTGTCCTAAATAACCCGCCTTCTAAATATTATTTAATAAATTGCCAACGGTCCGTAGGGGCCGGACAAAATGTCAATTTTCGTTTCAAAGATATCGGTCAAAATTTTGGCATCCATAATCTCTTCTACAGTGCCAAAGGCGGCGATTCCACCGTCTTTCATTGCACAAATCCGGTCTGAATAGCGAGCGGCAAAGTTGATGTCGTGCAAGACGGTTACAATCGTGCGACCGAATTCGTTGGCGGCTTGTTTGAGATATCCCATCATCTGCACCGATCGAGAAACATCGAGATTGTTAAGCGGTTCGTCCAGCAAAACATATTCCGTTTCCTGGCTCAAAACCATGGCAACATAAGCCCGTTGCCTCTGCCCGCCTGAAAGCTCATCCAAATAGCGGTTTTCGAGATCGGTCAGTTGCAAAAAGTCGATATATTTTGAAATTATCGTTTCGTCGCTCTTGTTTAACCTACCTTTAGAATAAGGAAATCTGCCAAAACCGACTAATTGGCGAACGGTTAAACGGGTGACAAAGTGATTTTCTTGCCTCAAAATGGTGAGAACTTTCGCCAGGTCTTCCGATTTTGATTTACTTATGTCCATTTCTGCAACGGCTATCTGACCGGCATCCATGTTCAAAAGTCTTCCAATCATTAGAAGCATAGTCGATTTCCCCGCTCCGTTAGGACCAATCAGAGAAGTAAGCCCGGCTTTTGGTATTCGAATATTTAAGGGACCAATATCCACTTCGTCATATTTTTTCACTGCGTTTCTGATATTTATCATAAGACTCCTTTTCTTAATATTACAAACAAGAAGATTAATCCTCCAAAAAGTTCGATGATGACCGAAACCACCCCGGCACCGCTGAAAACGTGATTCATCAAAAAATATGCCAATGTAATTATTGCAAAGCCAATTGCGAAAGCCATTGGGAAGAGGTAGCGGTGGTCATAAGTGGGGGCAGCTTGATAGGTCAGGGTTGCAATCAAAAAGCCATAAAATGTGAGTGGTCCGATTAAAGCGGTGGAAACCGACATTAAAATTGAAACTAAAACCAAGGGATAAATAATGGCAGGCTGATGTTTAACGCCCAGCGTTGTGGCAGTATTTTTTCCGAGAGAAAGCACATTGAGTTTGTTTGCATAGAGGATTAACAAGACTGCTGCAATAATTACAATCGGTATTGCAATCGGAAAATACTCCGTTTGAGCGTTATTAACCGAGCCAAAAAGCCTGGATTGCAAAATGTCGAACTCTGAAGGCGAGATCATCCTGCGCATGAAAGAAGATAAAGAGCGCAAACCCGTTCCGATGATTACTCCAATCAGGAGCATAAGCTGTAAATTTCCCTGTTCCTTGGTCAGCAACCAGCCAAAAAGCAAAAGACACATCAAAACCATGATGCCAATTTGGAAAAGGAAGGCTCCGGTTCCGGTGAAGTTAATCAATGCCTGAGCGCCAAAGAAAAAGAGCAGGCTGGTGTGAATCGTTGAATGAAGGGCTTCAAAACCTAAAAGAGAAGGGGTAATGATGCGATTGTTAGTAATCGATTGAAAAGTAACCGTAGAAATGCTATGGGCGATTGCCGCGATTATCATTGCGACAACGGCGTACATTCTGCGCCTGGCAACCGGTAAGAAAGAGGGAGAATCCACGGGAACAGGGTTATTGTAGACCAACAAGCCATAAGCAGCGATAACTCCAATCAGGAGCAAGGCTATTAACAGCATCCAATAGCGTTTTTCTTCTTTTTTGGAACGAAAGGCTTTTGCTGTACGGACTTCGTTATTCAATTTTCCGTCAGCGGCGATTTCCTGGTTCATCTTGCTTTCCTTTGTCTGATTAAGATGATGATGAAAGCGAAAGAACCGACAGTGCCCAAAATCAGTGAAACCGGTACTTCAAATGGCGAAATAATCGTTCTCGAAATGATGTCTGAAAGCGTGATGGTGCCCATTCCCAGCAGGACGACCCAAGGCAAATTGCTGCGAAGATCGTCACCGCGAAAGCGGCTTACTAAGTTTGGAACGATTAAACCGAGAAAAGGCAGGTTGCCGATCACCGCGGTTACAATGCCAACCGAAAATGAAATTAGTGCTGTGGCGACAAGAACGGTTTTGTTGTAATTAATCCCCAGGCTTGTGGCGGTATCTTCACCTAAGCCAGCAACGGTCAGTTTGTTGGCATAAAGATAAATAAAGAGGGTGATAAGAACGATGAGCCACAAATATTCATACCTGCCAATCTGAACCGCCGCAAAAGAACCGATGAACCAATTGGAAATGTTCTGCGTCAAATTAAATGTTAAGCCCAAAAAAGTGGAGAGTGCCGAGACTACTGCCCCGAGCATCATGCCAAGGATGGGAACGATTAAAGAAGAACGCAAGCGAACTCGCTTAAGCAGTAAAAAGAATGCCATTGTGCCACCAAAGGCAAAGACAATCGCACCTGTCATCCTCATCACCAATGTAGGTGAGTCGAAGAAGAGGTAGACCACCAACAGTCCCAAGCCTGCCCATTCAATTGTGCCGGTTGTGGTTGGTTCGACCATTCGGTTTTGAGTGATTAACTGCATAACCAGGCCAGAAATTGACATCGCAGCACCGGTGAGCATTAATGCGATGGTTCTGGGCAGGCGGGTGATAAAAAACATTTGCATGCCGTCTTCTTGCCCTCGAATATCGTAGACCCCTGTTGCAAGCGAAATAAAGCCCAAGGCGAGTACCGCCAAAATCGCCAAAATGAAGGGCAGCGTAAAGATACTTTTAGAATCAGAGCGTTGGGCTCGATCCAACCCAACGCTCTTCTTGTTAGAATTCTCTAACACAGGTTTGTCTTATTTCCCCAAAGCTTCAGCTAAATCAGTAAAGAGCTTGATGTAGGTTTGAATCGACTCGTTGATATAAGTATCATTAGGTGCATAAACAATCTGACCCTCTTTCACAGCGGTTACATTTTGAAGCGCAGGAGAATTGTCGATAACATCTTTGGCGGGAACTGAATCGGCGGTTGAAACTGATGCATCGCGATCTAATACGAAGATCCAATCGGGGTTACTTTGGGCAATTGCTTCAATGCTAATTTCATCACCCTGGTGGTCGTCCGAGCTGTTATCAATATCCAGTGAAGATTTCCAACCAAAGATTTCGTACATGGGACCCCAAACGCGACCGGCACCTGGTGCGGCGAAGCCGATGTTTCCACCGGAAACAATCACGGTCATAATGGTGCTTTCGCCATCATAAGCATTTTTGCTGTCTTCAATTGATTTATCGAAATCTGCAACCAGCTTATCGGCTTCGGCATTTTTGTCAAAAATCTTTCCTAAGGCAATTGTAGAATCTTTCAAACCATTAACCAGAGCCTCGCCTGGGTTTTCGACATCAGTAGAAACGTTGAAAGATAAATCGATAACGACAGCATTTGGAACCAGGGTTTTGATATCTTCATAATATCTGGCGAAGCGCTGTCCGACAATCACCAACTGGGGATCTGCAGCAGCAATAACTTCGAGATTTGGTTCATTATGGCTTCCGATATCCATGACGGAATCGTCATTTACGTAGATGGAGGTATCTCCCATAACGGCTTTGGGTACAGCTACCAACTTGACGCCCCACTCTTCGAGTGTCTGGAAGGTACGGTTGTCGAGGGAGATAACACGTTCGGGCTTGAAGGGGGCTTCAATCGTTCCGTGAATATCGGTAATTTCGACAGTCGAAGGTTCTTCAACCACAAGCTCTTCAACTACGGGTTCTTCAACCACAGGCTCTTCGACTACAGGATCTTCGACTACGGGGCTTTCGACTACAGGTTCTTCAACAACAGGAGTTTCAACTGGGCTGGTGCTACAGGCGGCAAAGCCAAAAAGCATTAGCAGTGAAATAGAAAATATGAAAAGTTTTTTCATTTTTGAGCGACCTCATTATGTTTTATTTGTTAGTCAAACCTAACAGGCGACATAATAACAGCAGCTCAAAAAACTGTCAATAGGCAATTTTGATTAAAAAACCATAAAAATTAATTTCAATGAGGAAATAGATAAAAACGAGTTTTAACACCAAAAACAGTTCGTTTTCCTTTGGCCGTAAATTAAAAGCGCCTATTTTTTCAACTGATCATGCAAAGTTGCTGCCATTTTTGAGAATTCCGGAGTGTAGCGCATTTCATCATCTCTTGGTCTGGGCATTTGGATTGGAAAGTCCAAAACAATTCCTTGAGGGATGCCGGCCATAACCAAAACGCGGTCAGAAAGAAAGACAGCCTCGGAAATAGAATGAGTAATCATCAGGATGGTTTTGCGTTTTTCTGTCCAAATCCGCAATAATTCTTCGCTCATGCGTTGGCGGGTAAGTTCATCCAATGAGCCAAAAGGTTCGTCGAGGAAGAGAATGTCCGGGTCTTGCACCAAAGAGCGGGCAATCGAAACTCTTTGCGCCATCCCACCTGAAAGCTCGTGGGGGTAGGACTTTTCAAAGCCATGCAAGCCGGTTAGTTCAACCATTTCGCTAACTTTTGATTCTATTTCTGCCTTTGGTCGATTGGCAAGTTCGAGGGGAAGGGCGATGTTATCCGCCAAATTTCGCCAAGGCATCAGATTTGGCTTTTGAAAAACCAAACCAGTTTTAGCTTGTCGTCCATGCAGATCAGGAAAGTTAATCGTTCCGGCTTGATGCGGAATAAGCCCGGCTAAACTTCGCAAAAGGGTGCTCTTTCCACTGCCTGAGGGTCCAATCAGACAGACAAATTCGTTCTTGCGCAAGCTGAAATTAATGTCTTCCAAGACCTCCAGAATGCCGTCTTTTTCCTCAAAACTGACTTTAAGGTTTCGGACATCCAGGGCTATTTCAGGGGAGGAATTCATCAGTGTAAACATCCTCGATATTGATTTTATTTTCCATCAACCCTATCTCAAGCAAAACCGACATCATGTTATTCCAGCGAAGATCATGTTCTTCTTTACTTTCGGGAATAATCTGCCAAAGTGCAATCGACTCATTCAAAACTTCTTTTTGGATAGGGGCGACATCATCAGTCAAATTGTCGACAAAATTTTTGCTGCTTTCCCAGGCTTCATCGGGATGTTCGGCGCTATATTCCACTGATTTTCGGAATGCTCTCACTACCCTTTGAACCAATTCGGGGTTGTTTTTGATGGTGGTCTCGTTAGTTATCAACTGGTTTCCGACCAAATCAATAGAATCGCGGACTGCCAGTACGTTAATGTCATAACCCTGGGCGCGCAATTGAATCGGTTCGTTTGAGAGATAACCAACCACGGCATCCACCGCTCCGCCGACCAAGCTTTCAACTTGAGTGAAACCGATTGAAACCAGCTTGTAGTCATTGTTTTCCAAACCGGTCTGCGCTGCCAAAGCTTCCATGCCGATGTAATTAGCGCCGTACAATCCCGGCAAACCGATGTCCTTACCGCGCAAATCGCTGGCTTGCTCGATCCCAGCCTCTTTTAAGCTAATCACGCCCACCGGATAGTCCTTATACCAGTCGGCTACCGAAACAACCGGAAGCCCTTGTTCGCGGCTGAGTAAAACTTGTTCACCCGAGGCAATCATGAATTGCTGATGGTTTGAGCCAACCAGAGCGACCATATCAGCTTCGTTTCCGTAAACAATGTTGAGCTCCAAGCCTTCATCGGCAAAAAAGCCTTTATCAATGCCGAGATAAAAAAGCGAAAACTGAACATTAGGGACGTAAGTCAGGTTAATTGTGATTTTTTCCAAATCGGTCGGTTCTTCGGCCTGACAGGCAGATAGCATGGGAAGTAATAAAACAAAGATGAGAAGGGTTTTTTTCATAGTCACTCCAATTATATGTTTTGCCAGGTTTGCCATTTCAAGGCGCGGCGTTCAAGAAATAAGACAATGCTGTAAAGTGCGGCGGCTAAAAAGATCAGGCTAAAAACAGCCACAAAAACCAGGGCAGTGTCATATTGCCCGCGTCCTAAATTTATCAAATATCCCAAACCACGGTCAGAGCCAACCAATTCGCCAACGATCGCGCCAATTACAGAAAGGGTTGCCCCAACTCTTAAACCGCCTAATAGAACAGGCAGAGATGCCGGGATTTCCAGATAACGCAAGATTTGACCTTTGGTGGCTTTGAAACTATTCATTAACTCGCGCAAGTCTTGCGAGACCTGGCGCATTCCCACCAAAACATTCACCAAAACAGGAAAAAAGACGGTCAGAGAACAAAGCAGGACCTTGGAAAAAAGTCCGGGCCCAAACCAAATGATAATCAGGGGGGCGATTGCGACAACCGGAACCGATTGACTGGCGACCAAAATCGGGGAAAGAACCTTCTCCATTGTGGGTGTTTTGGAGAGAATGTAACCGAGAATTGCGGCGGCTGCTGTTCCAAAAAACAAACCGAGGGAAAGCTCAAGCAATGTATAAGAAGTGTTATGCCACCACATTCCGTTCTTGAGCACTTCGATAAATTTAGACCAAACCATAGTCGGAGAGGGCAAAATGAAAGTTGGCAATTTTAACAGCAGGTATAGCGCTTGCCAAAGCCCGATAAAAAGCGCTATCGAAATTAAAGGCAAAAGCCAGCGTTGTTGAGTAAACCGCTGCCAAAGGGAGTTTTCTTGATTCTTTCGTGTTTTCAAAGCCATATTAGTGCCTAATTGTACAGGTTTTTTTCAAATGAGGCTACAGCTTGAATAAAGTCGCTTGCGGGGAACGGGAAGCGGGAAACGGGGAGCGGGCAGCCGGAAACGGGAAATCCCGTGCAGAGCTGGCATCCTTATGTTTTGTAAAACAGAATATGCTTGCGCCGCTATGCGGCTTTCTCTCGCGAACTTGACATCGGCAAATGCTTTATCGAATCATTTCCCGAATCCGAGTACACACACCCGAAACACGGTACAATTGATTCACTGCTATTGTATGCAGGGAAAGAGAGTGCATTAATGGATTGCCAAGAACTAGTGAAATCAACCGTAATGGAATTGGATGAGCATTCCTTTTACGCTTTGAGTAAAGCAATAGTTGGAGAGTTCTTATCGTTTTCGGTTATTCAGGAGAACGAAATCTCCAAGAGTGTTCTCGCCGAAAAGGTTTGTGACTACTTTGAGAAATTAGAACTAAAAACGGGGAAAAGCTTTGAAAAGCACATTGAGTCTTATATGAGCAATATAGAGGCTGTTGTTGGTCGGAGAATCTCTAAAGCAGTTCAGCCTGCAAAGAAAGACGCAACACCGATAGAAATACCACGTGCAAGAAAGTATTATGAGAAAGCCTTATCGATAAAGAACCAAAGAGCGCTTTCCCCAAGGCAACTGATGGATTATTCAAGATTTATGTTTTGCCTCTATGCAGAAATAATCAAGAACAAGCACAAAGAAATTGACAATCTGAATTATTCAATTACTTGTTTAAATCCGGATGTGATAATTAATTCGATGAAGAATGAAACGGAAACAGACATGCTGATATTTAATACGAGAATGAAATTCGATATTAAGAATCTCTACAGCTCGGATACAGGCACTTTTATAATAGCGCTGATTGTGCTCTACAAATTACTTGCCGATAAAGTACAAGGAGAATACTATCATGAGTGAAGCGTTGATCGTAAACAGCTTAGAGCAATTAAAACCATTCCTGAACAAGAATAATACATTGGAAATCCTCATTCGCGGGATGAAAAGTAAGTACAAAACATTTCAAAAAGTCGTGTTAAGTGATCTCCCTCAAAGCAAAGAGAAAGAACTTATCGAAAAAGTAATTCATACGCTAAACAAAAACACTAAGCTCTCAGAAAAGAATTTATCGCTAGTGAGAAACATTGCGCAGCTGCAACACCTAGATTTGGTTCTTAATGGATTGAATCTTTGCGCAACCACTGCAGGGTTCGCAATTATGTATGCCAAGCTCGACAGCATGAGCGCGGAGATAAACCAGCAAATTAATCAGCTGGGAGATGTTGTCAAAAAAGGTCACGATGTTCAAACTGGTTATGAGTTCAACAAGGTTTTGTCTGACTATCAGGACATGCTTGATAGCAGGAGAAGGCAGCAACCGTATTCAGAAGAAAAAATGAGGGTGTTAGTGGACAGAGTTTATAATGTTTTATCTCTGTTAATCAGCGTTTTCCAGAAGGGCATTTCTTCTGATTACAAGACGCTCATTACATCAATCTTTTCCTTGCTTTCAATGCTAACGATCTCCTTACGGTATTTTGATGAATTGTACTATTTCAATAATCATAAAGTTCTGGGGGGCACAGAGGCATGGCATTCTGCTCATGACAAGTGGATGGGTGTTTTTGATACTCTTTCATCGGAATGGTTTGTTGAGATGCTACAAGATTACGGAACATTTGAAGCAAAGCTTAATACAACAAGTGTCGATGTATATTATATTTCGCTCCTTGATCAAGTTATGGAGTTAAGGCAGGAAGTAGAAGATAACCAAGAACTTATTAGTTCAATTGGCGACTTAGAGGTTCTCCATGCTTTCCGTGAATTCAGTGATCGAGAGGTCAAAGAAACAATAGAGGCTGCATTTAGAGACGCTTTTGAAGGAATTGATGATCCATCAGCGGTTGAAATACAGAAAACTGCGTTACAACAGGTTGCATTATTGTAGTTTTGAGAACCGCAATGAATATTGATGTAAAGAACTCTTTGGATAGGCTATATCTGACATGCAATCATATGCAATCAATAATGCCCAACAACAGGCATAAAAGCATATGGACAATGGTTTTAGAGGATATATTTGAGTTCATTAATACCATTTCAATTGCTGGATCAGATGAACGTATTGCCCTTTTTTGTGAAGTGTATCTGAATGAACAATGCCCAGCGCATAGGTCAAGCAGCTTGAGGCAAGAGGTGCCGGAATCACTTGTGCTTTTCTGTCAAATTGATAACAGCGTTTTTAAAGGTCAAACGATCAAGACGACAGGAGTCTTGATTTCGTTTTTGTCGGAATTAGGTAAATCGTATTTACTGAGCAAGTTCGATAAAAAAGACATAGACTCGCAGAAATTTACAACATTCATTAAAAAGATGAACCAATATGTTTCTGACCACGAAAAACCAATGGTAAACGATTCACAAGAGATGTCTTTTGACCAAGTAAATGTTCCCAAGCCCAGGGAACGCAACTTAAAAGATGACACAGAAGCGGTAACGTCAATTCAAGGCACGCCATCTGAAACCGAAGAGACCCTACAGGAATTGCTTGATAAACTTGATCACTTAATTGGGCTCGCAGGTGTAAAAAAAGAGGTCAATTCCCTGATTAATATGCTTCGAATTAAAAAGATAAGAGATGACAGAGGATTTAAAACCGCAAATGTTTCAAAGCATTTGGTTTTTTTAGGTAATCCCGGAACTGGAAAAACAACAGTTGCACGACTTGTTTCTGGGATATATAAGCAGCTTGGGGTCTTAGAAAAGGGTCAATTGGTGGAAGTGGATCGTGGAGGATTGGTTGCTGGATATGTTGGACAGACAGCCATAAAAACAAGGGAAAAAATCGATGAAGCAATGGGCGGCATCTTATTCATCGATGAAGCTTATACATTGGCAAAAGGTGGGACGGACTTTGGGCAGGAAGCAATAGACACAATTCTAAAAGCCATGGAAGATAATCGTGAAAACTTTGTGGTGATTGTAGCTGGGTACCCCGGGCCGATGGAAAGCTTTTTGGAGTCTAATCCAGGGTTGAAATCAAGGTTTAATAAAAATATCATTTTTGAAGATTACTCTCAACAGGAGCTGTTCTCCATTTTTAAGTTATTTTGCAATGAGTATGGCATGGAATTAAGCTTTGATGGTGTTCAGTACTTAGAACAACACCTTAAGAACCTTTGCATGAATAAACCAGAGAATTTCGCAAACGGTCGCGAAATGAGAAACCTGTTTGAAACGGCGATAGCAAATCAGGCCAACAGACTGACATCGCTATCAAAAGTTACAGATAAAGAGTTGAATGAGATAACAGTTGCTGACCTCACAGTCTGATAATGGATGAATTAACAGCTTAGATCCTGAGTTTCTCACCTTAGTGGCCACTTTTTGCAACCAGTTCAAACACCCTTATATCGTGGGATGAAAATTAACCGAGCATTTAGTTTAATTGGCAAGAGAATTGCAATTCCGACTATAATATGCTCAAGATGACACCTTCACCTTTTACCCCAAAAAACATTATGCTGATGCCCAATGTTGCTGTGCCTCGTGCTAATCTATTGGCTGAACGAATCCGTGCCTTTTTGAGGGGCTCCGGTTCTGAAGTTAATATTTTCAATTACAACTTTGAAGAACCCGGCATCTCACCCGATTTGACCGGAATTGACCTTCTGATTGTTCTCGGAGGAGATGGCAGTCTTTTGAGAGCAGGGCATTTTTGTGCACCTCTGGGCATTCCTCTCCTGGGCATTCAAACCGGAAGGCTTGGCTTTTTGGTTGAAGTTAAAGAAGTCGATTTGCTCGAAAGGCTTGAAGGTTTGCTTCGAGCTGAATATCGGATTGAAAACCGATTGATGCTTCGCGCCGATCTTTATCAAAAAGGTGTCTATACAAAAGGTTGGGATGTAATCAACGAAGCTGTTATTTGCCGTGGAAAAGAAGTTTTACCGATTGAAATTCGGGTTGACCTCAACGAGGGCTATTTGACCTCTTATATCGCTGATGGCGTGATTGTTTCCACCTCAACCGGTTCAACCGGTTATGCCCTGGCAGCAAACGGGCCAATTCTTCCCCCGGAATTGCGTAATATGATGATTTTGCCGATAGCACCACACCTTAGTTTTGACCGGGCGGTTATCTTGGCAGAGGGCGCACAAGTTAATCTCTACCCGTCTTACAAACGGAATGAAGTGGTGATTAGCATTGACGGTTTAGCCCCGGTCCAGATGGAAGAAGGTGACCACCTGATGATTAAAACCAATAAACATTCCCTGCATATGATTCGTTTTGGTGCACCCAATTACTTTTATCGCGATTTAGCGCTTGTGATGCGACGAAATCCGATTGTTGAAATAGAGAAATATGACTGAACAAGGAAAAAATAGCACAGTAGCTTATGAAGAAACGGCAACATTGCGTTGCAATCGTTGCGGTAAACCTATTACAGCCGAAACTGCCATCCTCACCCCAACCGGCTATCGCTGTAAGGAATGCGTTGCCGCCCAACAAAAAATCTTTGACACTACCAAACCATTTGATCCTGTGATTGGTTTTGTTATATCAGCAGTAATATCATTTGCCGGCAGCTGGCTGGTGCCGCGAATTGGTTTCTTTACGATTTTTATCGCCACCGGTTTAGGCACATTGATTTATCAGGCTGTCAGGTTGGCGGTTAATAAGCGGCGGAGCAAAGCACTCAATTGGGCAATCCTTGCCGGTGCTCTTATTGGAGCACTGCCAACGATGATTCCGGAGATTATTGCAGTTTTTACTTTATCCGGAGATGCTCTGAGTGCCACGATCAATTTCCTTCCCCTAATCTGGCGCCTGGTCTATGCCGCTCTTGTGGCGAGTAGCGCTTATGCTCAAACCAAAGGAATCCGCCTCTGAGGGCTTATGCTTCGAGAACTGCGCATCCAAAACTTTGCAATTATTACCGAGCTCAACCTGAAGTTTGACGCCGGTTTAGTTGTTTTGACGGGTGAAACGGGTGCGGGTAAGTCGATTATATTGGATTCACTGAGTGCGGTTTTGGGAGCCAGAGTCGACAGTGGCTCAGTCCGGTCCGGAAGTAAGGTCGCCTATATAGAAGCCTTATTTGAGTTGGATGAAAACACTCTTAAAACTATAAAGCCGTTGCTTGAAGCAGAGTCTTTATTGGAGGATGGCAATTTTCTCACGCTTTCCAGAGAAATCCGGGCAGAAGGTCGCTCAATTGCACGTGTGAACGGGCGAAGCGTGAACCTGGCAATCCAATCAGAAATTGGGGCAGCCTTAGTTGATGTCCATGGGCAATCTGAGCATCTTTCTTTGCTCAAAGTGAAGAGCCATCGGGATTTGCTGGATCGTTTTGCCGGAGACCTTAGCCTCTTGCATAATTATCAGGACCTCTATCAACAATGGTCGCAATTAGAAAATAAGCTCAAAAAATTAATTCAATTACAAACCAACGCTGATGAGCGAGAAGATTATTTGCGTTATCAGATTGAGCAAATTGAAGCCGCCAAGTTAAAGCCGGATGAGGAAACTGCCCTTTTGCAAGAACGTAATCGCCTCTCAAACGCTGAAACCTTAAGCCGGCATGCTCAAAACGCATTAGAAATTTTAGATGAGAGTGCGCCGGACAGTGATTCGATTACCGATTTACTGGGGAATGTTTCTCACGATTTGTCTTCGCTGGCAAGAATTGATGGTCAGATGCAACAATTGGCAGATCAGGCAGAAGCTGCCTTAAGCAATCTGACCGATATCGCCTATGAATTGCGTCAATATAACGAAAGGATCGAGTTTAACCCCGCTCGATTAGACCAAATCGAATTGCGCATCGATTTGATTAACTCCCTGAAAAAGAAACATGGCGGTTCTCTCGATGCCGTTTTAGCTTTTTATAAAGACGGGCAAACCGAGCTTGAGCAAATAGAGGGTGTTGAAGGCGAAATTGAAGAAGTGAGCCTAAAAATTGGTCAGGTAAAAGAAGCCTTAGCCGAATTAGCCTTAAAACTTAGCGAAACGCGCCAGGCTGCCGCATTGGAAATGGCGAAAGAGATGGAAGCCCAGCTTGCGCTGCTCGAAATGAAAAAAGCTCGCTTAAAAGTTCAAATTAACCAGGAAGAAGAATCTAAAGGTTTGCCGATTGCCAATGGAGTGGCATTTGACCAATATGGAATTGATAAGGTTGAGCTTTTGATCGAAACCAATCCCGGGGAAGGCTTCAAGCCGCTTGCAAAAATTGCCTCCGGCGGAGAAACTTCGCGCTTGATGCTTGCGCTCAAAGAAGTTTTAGCCGAAGCCGACCAAATCCCAACCCTGGTTTTCGATGAAATTGACAGTGGCATTGGTGGCAGGGTGGGCATCACAGTTGGTTCGATGCTCTGGAATTTAGCGCGACATCATCAGGTGATGTGCGTTACCCATTTACCCCAATTGGCAGCTTTTGGAGATCAACACCTGACGGTCAGCAAATTTTCTGATAATGAACGCACTACGACAAAAGTTCAGGAAGTCGAAGGAGAAGAACGGCTAAAAGAACTGGCTGAAATGCTTGGATCCGGTGGTTCCCAAGCGCTGCAAACTGCTCAAGAATTGCTCACACTGGTTCAGCAACAAAGGGTACAATTTACCTAAAGACTGCAATAATCCAGGCTCGCCTGGTGAAATTATAAAAACAAAATACCAACGTGATTTTTGCTCAAAAGGAGTAATTATGCCTAAATCAAATGAAATTCTTGCAGTGATTCTTGGTGGGGGGCAAGGTACGCGCCTCTATCCGCTAACAGCAGAGCGCGCTAAACCGGCTGTGCCAATTGCCGGGAAATATCGCCTGATAGATATTCCAATCAGCAACTGTATCAATTCGGGCATCTATAAAATTTCGGTACTTACTCAATTTATGTCTGTTTCACTTCATCGTCATATTACGCAAACTTATAATTTTGACAAGTTCCATTCCGGAAGTGTTCAAATTTGGGCCGCTGAACAAACGATGCAAGGCCGCTCCTGGTATCAGGGCACCGCAGATGCGGTTCGTAAACAGTATCACGAAATCAGAAGCTCCCGGGCCAAGCACGTTTTGATTCTTGCCGGGGATCATCTTTATCGGATGGATTATGCCAAAATGGCGGAATATCATATTGAAAATAACGCCGATGTTACGATTGCCGTTCAACCGGTTCCCAAAAACGAGGCGTTCCGGTTCGGTATTTTAAAGCGCGATGAAGACGGTCTGATTACTCGTTTTGCTGAAAAACCAAAAGATCCGGCTGTTTTAGCTGATTTAGTCAGTCGTGATGATCCCGAAAATCCATATTTAGGCTCTATGGGCATTTATATGTTCCGCACGGAAACCTTGCTTGATGTTTTACGCCTTCAACTGGAAGATCGCAAGCTGGATGATTTTGGCGGCGATATCATTCCTTATATGATTGAAGGCGAAAAATCCGTCTATGGTTTCAATTTTGAAGGTTATTGGCGTGATATTGGTACAATGCGCACCTTTTTTGAGACAAACCTTGAATTAGCCGAAGACCAGCCTTCTTTTGATTTTTATGATCAGCAAAATCCAATTTATACTCACCCACGCTTTTTACCCGGAAGTCGGGTCAATGGCGGTGATTTAAAGCAAGTTCTCATAGCTGAGGGTTCGGTGATTAAGTCATGCACTATAGAACATTCGGTGATTGGCTTGCGCTCGATTATCGGCGAAGGGACGCATATCAAAGATACGATCGTGATGGGCGGCGACTGGTACGGAACGCTCAATAACGGCGCACCGCTTGGGATTGGCAAGAATTGTCAAATAGAAGGCGCAATTATCGATAAAAACGCCAGTATTGGCGACAATGTAGTTATTAAGCCTTTCCCAATTGACCAAAATTTCGAACGCGACCTATACATGGTAAAGGAAGGCATTGTGGTTATTCAAAAGCACACAGTGATTCCTGCCGGAACGGTGATTCAACCTTAGGTAAAGGTTAGACAATTGCAGACTGCTTACTGAAAAGCAGCGATTTTGCTCAATAGTGTATAAGCCGTTATGCCAAAGGCTACGGAAACATTCAACGATGATTTCATCCCGTCCATCGGGATGAAAAGAATCTGATCTGCCAATGCGATAACTGCCGGGTCAACTCCGGCTGGTTCGTTGCCTGCGACCAATGCGATTTTATTGTTTTCTTTGAGTCGAGATTCATTTAACGAGAAGATGTTTTCTGCTTGCGGGAGTGCTTCTAAAACTATAATTTGATAGCCATCAGCCTTTAACCTGGCAACTAAGCGGGGAGCGTTTGTTTCTTCTAACCATTCCAGACGATTTTCCGCTCCCAAAGCGGCTTTTGCTACGGCAGAATTGCCCTTGGGCGAAGGGCTTAGTCCGCAAAGATATAAGCGACTCATACCGACACCTTCAGCTGTCCTGAAGATCGAGCCGACGTTGTGTGCCGAGCGAACATTATCTAAAACTCCCACAAAATCTAAACTTGAGCGAGGGATCCAACGTGGTTCCCACTGGTCAGCCTGAGAAGTACTGTCAATTAAAGCGGCACCGCAACGCGGACATATTAAGCCTTTAAATTGGCTTAAGTCGAGCGGGAAACGAAAAGCGCAGTCTGGATTGCTGCATTCTAAGAAGTGGATTGTGCTCATCACTAAGATATTTTAACCGAGAAATCGTTATTAAAATGTTAGCCGCCTGGGTGAGGGGGGCACCCAAGCGGCTAACAAGCAAAAGTATACACCATTAATCATTCTTGGCAAGCCTAATTTGTATAAGCTGTCTAAAAATGCCAAATTCTTATAAAACTTTTACGTAGGTTAAGCATTAAATAACAAAAACAGACCTTATTGATTCTTAATTGCTTGTCCATCCTGGGTGCAATAGGCTTTAGCTTGATATCCTTGCATTAAAATCTCATGCAAAACCAAACGTAAGGCTTGAATCGTGTTTTCTCGATCCAAACCACCGTCGTGCATCAAAACAACCTTATGAGGTTCAAGGGAATTTCGGAAATGCTCTAAAATCACTTCAGGGCTTGTTCCTCTCCAATCTTCGGTATCAATGTTCCACATCGAAACTTCATAATCCATTGAATTGGCATTTGCATAAAAGAGATTGCTCGCTCCACCATAAGGAGGGCGAACACAACGCACAAACTGAGAACTTAAATCATCTCCATCGTGAAGCGCTTCCTTTATAACGCTTTCAGTGTCGTCGACCTCATAATAAAAGGTTGTATAATCAGCCCACGACAAATCTATATGATTGAAAGTGTGAACCCCAATCGTTTGGCCGTGTTCTGCTACTTCACGGACGATTTCTGGGTGATTTACAACATTCCTGCCAATCATATAGAATGTAGCTTCAGCCTGGTAAAAATCGAGCAAGTCCAAAACTTCGCTTGTCCAGGTTGGGCTGGGACCATCATCAAAGGTTAGGTAAACCACTTTTTCAGTGTCATCAATTTCAGTGGACTGACCTTTGACATTTACAACTGAAGTGAACAACAACAAAACAGTTGTTAGGAGCAGGGCTAAGCTTTTTGCTAAATATTTATTGCGCTTCACAACAATCCCTCAATCTAAGATAAAAGCTAAAACTTCAATCTACAATTGTGCCCGGCATCGATTGCCAGGTGTTTCCGTTATTGGCGGTCATGAAAATCCGGTTTTGATCAAGCGTTTCTTCGTTAATCGTCGTGTTTAGATAGCCGATGGTGGCATTAATCATATTAAGACCAATGGGGATTACGCCGACGGGGAGCCATTCGGTTTTGTCTACCCAGGTCAATCCGCCATCTGAAGTTTGCATCATCTTATTGTCCGCATAGGCTAAGCCGTTTTCTAAGCTGCCAAAGTCAATAAACTTTACTTCGCCCAAAGAAGAAAGATAGTTAAAGCTTTCTCCGGCATCGGTAGAAAGGCAAATATGCGTTTGGATTTCGTTGTCAGCTTGGAAGGCGCGAATGGGGAGGATGATTTCCTGATTGCTGATTTTGACTAAATCAAGCGGATTAAGTTCTGCGTCTTCTGAACTTGGCAAACCATCGCACGAAACCTGGTTCCAATTTTCACCGGAATCTGTTGTGCGGAAGAGGTAAAGTGAATCTGGCATTGGACGAGAACCGCCAATCAGGGCAACGCCGCCATTCAAGGTCAGCAAACTGCTTTTGATTCCTGAAGCTGGCAAACCGTGATTGTCTGACGAAGCCGGCTCATGCTCAAAAGTTTTGGTCCAGGTCAAACCGCCGTCGTTCGTTGTATGTATACTGACATATTGCGAACCGGCACCGGCACCCAAGTCAGACATGATCATTCCGTTCTCTGAATTGCTGAAATCAATTAATCCGCAAGGGAATTCAAGCTGAGTATAAGACCGGTTCTTCCCGGCATCTGTGCTTATCTTTAAAATGGCGGAAGATACACCGGTGGTCTCGCAAAGCCAGGCTGAATGACCATTTGGGAAAGCAACAGAGTTTTGACTGTAGCCAAACGAACTGTTGATATCGTCCGGGGTGACATTGAACCAATACTCGCCGAAATTGACCGTATTATATATTTTTGTGTTGTCCAGATTAGTCGCCCAACCTTCTCCACCAACGAAAATATGCGTTTTGTAAAGAGGCGATAGATATTGTGGCGTATTCGTTGGCTGCAGCACTGTTGAGGGGGACGCCGTTGACTGCAGTTCCGATGGGGGCGCTTTTGTCTCCACTTCTGTCGCTGGAACACAGGCAGAAAGTGTTAATGCGATAATGCTTAGGAATATAAAGAAATTTTTCTTCATAGTTACTCCAATCTCGATTTGGTTAAATCATTCTGTTGCAGTATCTGTGCCTCAAGAAGACTTATTCCACCTTCTGAGAGAAGATATAGCGAACCAATTCCATAATATCACGACTTCCATCTTTAAAATAAGCATTAAACAATTCTATTAAGATTGAAATCGCAGTACAATTGTTTCACGTGAAACTATCGCTTTGACAGGTGATGCGTGTAGATGAAAGGTTTCACGTGAAACATAGAGGTGTCAGCGTCAATAAAAGCGGTCAAGTGCTTCGTTTGATATTTTCCAAATCTCGAGGGGCTTGATTAAAAAGCTTAAGATTCGCTTGCTAACGCGTGTAAATTAGAGATTCTGACAAAATCTCATCCCCAAAAAAGGGGTAATTGGTTTATACTAAAGGCGCAAGCTCATCCGTCTCTCACCATACCAATTGACGGAAAAGGAGGAAGCTTTGAAACATCTCATCACTGGCGATGAAGCCATCGCTCGCGGTGCCTGGGAAGCCGGCGTTCGTTTTGCCGCTGCCTATCCCGGCACGCCCAGTACTGAAATTCTTGAAAATATTTCTACCTATTCCGAAATCCATTCAGAGTGGGCTCCCAATGAGAAGACTGCTCTCGAATCGGTCATAGGAGCCTCGATTGCCGGAGCACGTTCGCTGGCGGCAATGAAGCACGTTGGCCTCAACGTTGCTGCCGATCCCTTCTTCACCTTCGCTTACATGGGCGTGAATGCCGGTGCGGTGGTTATCACTGCCGATGAACCCGGTCAATTCTCATCCCAAAACGAGCAGGATAACCGCAATTATGCCAAAGCGGCAATGACTGCCATGTTTGAACCGTCGGATAGTCAGGAATGCAAGGATATGCTGGTTGAAGCTTTTGGAATCAGCGAAAAACACGATATGCCGGTTCTGATTCGGATGACCACTCGTGTTTGTCATTCAAAAAGTATTGTTGAATTTGGCGAACGCAAAGATGTGCCAATTAAACCTTATGTGAAAAACATAAAAAAATACGTAGCTGTTCCGGCAAATGCTCGTCCGATGAAGGTTAAGGTCCAAAAAAACCTCGAACTCCTCAAAGAATACAGCAATCATTGCATCTGGAATCGCGAAGAAATCCACGACACCAAAATTGGCATCATCTGCTCGGGCGATTGTTATCTTTATGCCCGCGAAGTCTTTGGCGACAGTGCCTCTTACCTCAAACTGGGCTTCACCAATCCCCTGCCTGATCAGATGATCATAGATTTTGCCCAAAAAGTGGATCACATTTACATCCTCGAAGAAAACGACCCCTATCTCGAACAGCATGTTCGTGCTTTGGGTATCGAGTGTGACGGCAAAAACCTCTTCCCCAGCAATGGCGAAATGACTCCCGAGGTAATTCGCCAGGCTGTTTATGGAAGTGAATATCCAATTGACGCCGAATTGGCAGAAGTGGTTGTTGCCCGTCCGCCAACTTTGTGTGCCGGTTGTCCGCATCGCGGCTTTTTCTACGAACTCGGCAAGCGCAAAGGCGTGATGGTTTCCGGAGATATCGGTTGTTACACCCTCGCATCAGGTGCTCCTTATAACGCGATGGAAACTACCGTTTGCATGGGTGCCAGCATCAGCCTTGGGCATGGTGCCCAGCAAGTTTTTGACACAATCGAAGGCGAAAAACCTCGTGTTGTTTCTGTTATCGGCGATTCCACCTTCTTCCATACTGGCATCAACTCCTTGCTCGATTCGGTTTACAATCGCAGCAAACTGATTTCGGTCATTTTGGACAATCGCATCACCGCTATGACCGGTCAGCAAGAGAACCCCGGCACCGGTTACACGATCAACCGTGAAATTACCGAAGCGATTGCAATCGAACCGCTCGTTCGGGCGATGGGTGTCCAAAATGTGCGCACAATCAATCCCAACAAGCTCGACGAAGTCAAAGAAACGCTCGATTGGGCACTTGGAATGGAAGAACCGACCGTCATCATCACCCGCTGGCCCTGCGCCCTGAAAAAGCAGGCACCATGGGATCTCGAAGAATTCACAGGTGCTTTTACCGAAACCTATTTTGTGGACGAAGAAACCTGTATCGGCTGCCGAAAATGTACCAAAACCGGTTGTCCGGCGGTTGTTTTCCAGTTTGACAAGAAAAAATCGTCCATCGACCCCGACAAATGCGTCGGCTGCAGCGTCTGTGCCCAGGTTTGTCCAGTCCAGGCAATTCAGTTAATGGAGGCATAAATGAGCATAAAAAACATTCTGCTAACCGGAATTGGTGGTCAGGGAACCATCTTAGCCAGCAAGCTACTGACACTTGGCTTGATTGACGCCGGATATGACGTCAAAATGAGCGAAGTTCATGGCATGTCTCAGCGCGAAGGCCCCGTTTTGACTCACGTTCGTTATGGCGAAAAAGTTTTCTCGCCGATTGTCGAAAAACGCAAAGCCGACATCATTATGGGCTTTGAAGAGCTCGAAGTTTTGCGCAATCTGGACTATTTACGCGATGACGGAAAGGGAATTGTGATTTTCAACCGTGTGCGCGTCAATCCAATGGGTGTTCAGATGGGCAAAGAAAAATATCCCACCAATGGCGAAGTGCTGATTCGAGAACGAGCCGGAAAGCTGATTGCCCTTGATGGGCAGGCAGAAGCTCGCGAACTGGGCAATCCTAAAGTAATGAACATCATCCTTTTGGGTGTGCTAATCAAGCAGCTTGGACTGGAAGACTTTGACTGGAACCGCATCATCGCCGAAAACGTTAAAGAAAAATTCGTCGCCCTTAACCAGCAAGCCCTGCAACTGGGAATTGGCTTTGAATAAAAAGATGCATTAATTGCTTTCTCCTGCCTGTAGAAATTTTACAGGCAGGATTTTTTATTCAAAGGACGACAGACTACTATAAACATCATTATATTGCAGGTTATTACAACAGATCCAGAGTTCAGAAGCAATTACACTATCCAAAACCAATAAAATTCTTGTTGGCTGTTCAACAAGAAAGCAAAAATTATCTCTCTTAAGTTTCTGTCCGGCTATTTGTTGACGGGCTATGATCAATAATGCCTTTTTGTGGTTGATTAACCAATTAAATTCGATTAAGGTATAATATAGTGGCTGGAAGAATCTAACCTCCAGATTTTTAGCGATACAAGTTTTGCCCGGCGTCACGCTGCCAATTTTGGATTTAGCAATTTTTATCGCATTCGGACAAGGCTTTTCGCTATAAACATTTTTCTTAAGGAGAAGAAATGAAAAAATCCAAATTACTGTTTACACTCGCAAGCATTCTTATCGTTGCGAGCATGGTTTTGGCAGCTTGTAGTACTGCTGAAACCCCCGTTGAACCCGAACAACCCGAAACCGGTGACACACTGGCTGTCGGTATTGTTCTCCCTACCAAAGACGAACCCCGCTGGATTCAAGACGAAACCCGTTTCAAGGACGCTTTGACCGAACAGGGTTATTCTGTGGAAATTCTCTTTAGCCAGGGCGATCCCGCCATTGAAAAACAAAACGTTGAAACCTTGATTTCCAAGGGCATTCAAGTTTTGATCATCTGCCCCCATGACGGTGCCGCTGCCGCTGCCGCTGCCGAAGCTGCTCACGATGCTGGTGTGAAAGTTGTCTCTTATGACCGCCTGATCCTCGATACCGAAGCAGTGGATTATTATGTAACCTTCGACTCCGTCGCTGTTGGTGAAGCCCAGGCTCAATACCTGGTGGACAACGCCAATGGAACCGGTTTGCCCCTCTACCTCTATGCTGGTGCCGCTTCCGACAACAACGCTTTCCTCTTCTTCGAAGGTGCATGGAATGTTTTGCAACCCAAGATTGCTGATGGCACTTTTGTAATTCAAAACTCCTCCGAAGCAGTTGCTCTCCAGGATAAAGCCGTCCTCGCCCGTGACGAGATGGGCAAAATTATTGGCCAGGTTACCACTAACTGGGACTTCAATGTTGCCAAAGGTTTGGCTGAAGCTAACCTGACCGCTGCTACCGATGAAGGTAAGGGTGAAGTCTTCATCCTTGCACCAAACGATGGAACCGCCCGTGCTATTGCCGATGCTTTTGGTGCTGACGACGCTGTTACTAAATTCTATGTAACCGGTCAGGATGCTGAAAAAGCCTCTGTTCAATACATTATCGATGGCAAACAATCCATGACTGTTTTGAAAGACGTTCGCACCCTCGTTAGCGATGCGATTGCTGCTGCCAAGGCTTTCCTCAATGGTGAAACCCCCGAGGAAACCAACACCTACAACAACAATGTCAAAGACGTTCCTGCCAAACCATCCGTGGTTGTTACTGTTACTCAGGATAATGTCAAACAGACCGTTATCGAATCCGGCTATTACGAAGCTTCCGAATTCACCGGTCTTGAGTAAAATTTTGTAAAACTTTAAAAGATGGGGCTGGAAAACCAGCCCTGTCTTTACCTTAGAAATCTCAAATAAATCAGGCAGGAGTCGCCGATGGAAAACCCTATTCTTGAAATGAAGTCCATAACCAAGGAATTTCCTGGAGTTAAGGCGTTGGACGAAGTAACTTTTAGTGTTCGCAAAGGTGAAATCCACTGTCTTGTTGGTGAAAACGGCGCCGGCAAATCAACGCTAATGAAAGTCTTAAGCGGTGTTCACCCCTTTGGCTCTTACACTGGCGATATTTATATCAACGGTGAATTACAACATTTTAATAACATCCGCGAAAGCGAACAGGCCGGAATTGCCATCATTTATCAGGAATTAGCCCTGATACCCGAATTAAGCGTTTACGAAAACATTTTTTTGGGGAATGAAGTTACCAATGGCATCGTTATCGACAAAAATGAGGCGATTTCGCAAGCCATCGATATTTTGAAAAAAGTCGGCCTGGATGTAAACCCAATGACTAAAATCAAACAATTGGGTGTTGGCAAACAACAACTGATTGAAATTGCCAAAGCTTTGAAAAAAGAAGTAAAAATCCTCATTTTAGACGAGCCAACAGCGGCATTAAATGAAAATGACAGCGACAATTTGCTGAATCTCATCCGTGGTTTGCGCGATCAGGGAGTTACCTGCATTTTGATATCGCACAAATTGCGCGAAGTTTTAGAAATTGCCGATACCGTAACGGTTTTGCGCGATGGTAAAACGGTTGTCACTCTCGATGCTCACGTAGACGAAGTGAACGATGCTGTTTTGATTCGTCATATGGTCGGTCGTTCGATTGACAACGTCTATCCAAAACGCGAGTATAAGTCAGTTGGCAAGGAAATGCTGAGACTTGAAGACTGGTCCGCCCATTCTGCTTCTCTCAACCGCGATATTCTCAAAGAGATTAACATCAATGTACATGCCGGGGAAATCGTCGGTATTGCCGGCTTGATGGGTTCCGGGCGAACAGAATTAGCGAAGAGCATCTACGGTAATCCGGATAAATATCGCCTGAGTGGAAAAATATTTATCAATGGTGAAGAACAAAAGTTTAGTGATCCGGCTGGTGCAATTCGATCATCGATAGCTTATGTTACCGAAGATCGCAAGGGTGATGGCTTGATTTTGATTGATGACGTAAAACACAACATCAGTCTTGCTAACCTCTATGAAATTTCCCCAACCGGTGTCATTAACGAAAACGAAGAAATTATGGTTGCAAATCGCTATCGCAACGAGCTAAATATCAAAACTCCAAGCATTCAACAAAAAGTTAGAAATCTAAGTGGTGGCAACCAACAAAAAGTTTCACTCGCTAAGTGGCTTTTCGTCAAACCGGGGCTCATGATTTTGGATGAGCCAACACGTGGAATTGACGTCGGCGCAAAGTACGAAATTTATACACTGATGAATTCACTGGTCGAACAGGGCATGAGTATCCTCATGATTTCCTCCGAATTACCCGAAGTTTTAGGGATGAGCGACCGAATTTATGTTATGTCTGCAGGAAAAATAAATGGAGAGATGCCGGTCGAAGATGCCACACAAGAGCGTATCATGGAACTGGCAGTCGATTATTAGGAGAATTCCATGGAAGATTCAAGTCAAAATACAAACAAATTAGATTTATTCGGTCTTTGGCAGCTCATAAAAGCAAATATCGGCGATTATTTTATGTTTATCGCTTTGATTGTCATCATGATATTTTTTACAATCACGACTGATGGCAATTTTATTTCTTCCAGGAACATCAGCAACCTGATTAACCAAATGGGCTATATTGCTGTTTTGGCGGTTGGAATGACCCTTGTCATCGTGATTCGCCATATTGACCTTTCTGTCGGCTATCTGGCTGGCTTTTTGGGTGCCTTTGCTGCGATTGCCATGACCCGTTGGGGCTGGCCGGTTTTTGCCGTGATTCCAGCTGTGTTGATTCTGGGCATTTTAGCAGCATTGCTAACGGCAACGCCGATTGCGAAACTGGGCGTGCCGGCATTCGTTTCCACCATGGCTGCCGGTCTGATCTTCCGCGGTGTGCTGCTTTTAATCACAATGGGCACCGGCACGATTGTCATTCGCGATACTGTATTTAACGCAATTGGTAATGGCTTTATTCCAGACATACCCTTCCTTTCCGGCATTTTACCGGGAAAGCACAAACTAACCTTAATTCTCGGTTTAATTGGAATCGCGTTCTACATCGTTTCTGCCATTAAAAGCCGTAAAACCAAAAAATCATACAATTTTGCCGTTTCGAATACAGCGCTCTTCATCGCCCAATTGGTACTGATTTCAGTCCTGATTGGTTATATCACCTGGATTCTTTCCGGTTATAACGGTCTTTCCTGGAGTCTGGTGATTTTGCTTATAGTCGTGGCTGTATTCCAATTCATCACAACGAAAACACCGCTCGGCAGGCATATTTATGCCGTCGGTGGTAATCCCGAAGCGGCCGAACTGAGCGGCATCAGTGTCTCAAAGATCACTTACTTCGTTTTCGGCGCAATGGGTTTGCTTGCAGCACTTTCGGGTATCATGTATGCCTCCCGTTTACGCTCCGCAACCACAACCGCTGGTTTAGGTTTTGAAACCGATGCGATTGCTGCCGCATTCGTCGGCGGCGTATCAGCAGCCGGTGGCGTAGGCACGATTACCGGCTCGATTATCGGTGCGCTGGTAATGATGTCACTGACCAATGGTATGCAATTGATGGGAATTGATATCTCGATTCAATACATCGTCCGTGGTGCTGTTTTGGTCTTGGCTGTCATCTTCGACCGCATTACCCGAAGAAACCAAGGATAAACACAAACTGATCACTCAAAAGCCGGTTTCAAAAAACCGGCTTTTTGTTTTAATGATGCTTTGGAACTGGGTTGAAACCCAGCCGTATGCCACCTGAGGTTCCCATTTTGGCACCCTGAAAACCACCGCAAGGTGGTTTTTTATGGTTATAAGTAATCATAAGATCGTAGGGCGAACTTGAAGATGTTTAAACCTCGAGGAATTATATGCGCAATCCCATCTTCAAGTCGCCGTCGTGAGCCTAAAGATCAAAGTTTGCGTGAAACTGAAACATAGGCGGACCTGTACCCGAACGAAGTGAGTGGTATTGAAGGCGCGCGAGGTCTTCGAAATTCGGTATTTATAGCGCCTTCAATCTCGTCCTACGTTTGATTCAAGCAATATATTTTTGATATATTTCAGGATCCGCTTTAGAATAGAACACCGTACGGAGGGGTATTAACGCCTCTTGACCGGAAGGGTTCTTAATCAATTTCAGTTTTAGATGAATATGGAGCTGGGTTGAAACCCAGCCCTACACCAAAATCTATTAAAGCGCTGTCGTCGCAAACAACAAGCCCAAAAAGAATGCCCAGAGCATTGAATCCAAGCGATCGAGAATACCGCCATGCCCCGGCAGGATGCTGCCGGTGTCTTTCACCGCCATCGTGCGCTTGAGCAAGCTCATCAGTGCATCCCCAAAAAAAGCAACAAGTCCCATCGAAAAGCCAAATATTGCGCCTTTCATGGGAGTTAGTTCAGGCATAAACGATTGAACAATCAAACCAATAAGATAACCAGAAACTGCGCCAAAACCGAGCCCACCGAAGATGCCTTCAAGCGATTTTTTAGGGCTAAGTTTTGGCAAAACAAGTCTTTTCCCAAAGCGCGAACCGATGAAATAGGCTCCCATATCCGCCATCCAAACCAGAGCTATGCTGCCAAGCACCCATAAATTACCATTAGGTTGAATGTGATTGAGCCTGATACCGGTTCCACCTAAAATGCCAATATATAAAATTCCGAAAATTTGAAGCGCCAAGCTTTGAAAAGCTTGCTTATCATCTTGTTCGTATTTAACTAAGGCATAAACGCCAAAAACAGCTAAAAGTGCTACCAAAACGTAAATTAAGATGTCGCCAGCTCCCAAAATTTGACAAAGCAGCAGCCCCAAAATGGCACCAAGCATCAAAAATGATGAAACCTGGTAGCCGCCATGTTTCATCATCCGCACATACTCAAAGCCGGCTATCGACAGAATCAAAGCCAAAAAAATATCAAATACCATCCCACCAAGGAACGCAAGCCCAAAAAATATTGGGACAAAGACAAGTGCAGAGAGTACGCGTTGTTTCAGCATTATTTTTTACTTAACCCGCCAAAACGACGATCGCGCTTGTTGAAGTCTTCTATAATTTGGAGCAAATCCGCTTCGCTAAAATCGGGCCAGTAAGCTTTTGGGAAAAACCATTCGCTGTAAACTGATTGCCAAACCAAAAAATTGCTGGTTCGCTGTTCTCCCGAGGTGCGGATGACGATATCAGGGTCGGGTGTACCCGCGGTAAACATTGCATCACTTAGGCTTTGGATGTCAACTTCTTCGGCAGGAGTTCCGGCTTGGATCAATTTTTTGACCGCACAGACGATTTCATCGCGTCCGCCATAATTGAAAGCCAAAATAACATCAATCTTGGTGTTGTTTTTGGTCAATTCAATTGCGTCTTCAACTTTTTTTTGCAAAACCGAGCCCAAACCTTCCAGATGTCCGATATGCAAAAGGCGGGCACCTTCTTCGTGCAATTCCTGGATTTCAGATTCAATAAATTCTGCCAGCAATTTCAGTAAGCCATTCACTTCATCCTTCGGACGTGCCCAGTTTTCTGTAGAGAAAGCGTAAAAAGTGAGGTGTTTAATCCCAAGCTTAGCAGCGGCACGGATGATGGTCCGCAAATTTTGCGTTCCGGCGCGATGGCCGGCAAGACGCGGTAAGCCACGTTCTTTTGCCCAGCGGCCGTTGCCATCCATAATGATCGCAACGTGGGCAGGAATTGAAGGCGCGATTGCTTCGCTCATCATTAAAATTCCATAATTTCTTCTTCTTTGCTCTTGCCAATCACAGCAATTTGGTCAATCATGTTGTTGGTCAGCTCTTGCAAATCTTCTTCACCCTTATGCATCTCGTCTTCAGAAATCATTTTTTCTTTTTCGTAATCGCGCAATTCTTTTAACGAATCGCGGCGGACATTGCGAATGGAAACGCGCGCTTCTTCGAGGCGATTGTTGACAATTTTTACCAAATCACGGCGACGTTCTTCGTTCAGTGGGGGTAAATTCAGGCGGATAACTTTGCCGTCATTGTTGGGTGTGAGGCCCAATCCGGAAGCCTGAATAGCTTTTTCGATTGCTTTCAAGGTGGAGCTATCGAAAGGTCGAATCATCAGTTGGCGCGATTCCGGCACGCTAATTGTGGCAAGTTGAATCAGGCTCATTTCAGCGCCATAGGCAAGCACCGGCAAACTCTCAACCAGGGCAGGGGTAGCGCGTCCGGTGCGGATTCCTATCAGGTCTGAGCTGAGCACGTCGAGGGCGCTCTGCATTCTCCCTTTGGCATCTCTCATCAAATCATTAATCATCTTAACCTCCTTGGTTTTTGCAGTGTACAGTTTTCTATTTTATCACTGACGGAGGGATGTCGGGGAAGTGGATAAGGAATTCAATAATTCTCATTATGAACAAAATCATAGATTTACCCTGAAACAATGACTAAACCAAGCATGAACGTTGTCATTTGCAAGCTATCGAGCTCGTCGGTAGGGGAAGCTCCAAATCAGGAGTGCTCAATACTCCCTAACTCAACAAGACCTTCGCCCGAGATCGACAAAAGCACTTTAAACACGCCATTTATCCGTGATTCCAACGGGCTGGGTTTACCTAATGGAGCAAGAATTAATTTTCAATCGTATACCGTCTCTCTTAATCAAACAACGCCTCCGAAGAGGCGTTGTTGTCTAAATTGAGTCTAAATTCCTAACGAGAAATAAACGGCAGGAAGATTGAGTATTGTGTTCTGATGACGGTGATTGTTACCGTCGCGATGTTGGAATCGAGGCTTCCGTCATTTGCCTTAAAGGTGAAGCTATCCACACCACCATATGTAGCACTGGGAGTGTATTTCAGGATGTTGCCTTCAAGTTCAAAAGTGCCGTGCAATGGTTCTTCAACGATGATGAATTCCAAAATATCACCGTCAATATCCAAAGCTTCGAGCTCGATTTCAATCGTTTCACCGGCAACAGCAATCACGCTCTGGTCATAAGCGACCGGGGCGTCGTTGACAGGCTTGACGTTGATCGTTACTTCGGCAATGTTGCTGTCAAGTGTGCCATCATTTGCCTTGAAAGTGAAGCTGTCAGGACCGTTATAGTTTTCATCAGGGGTATAAGTGAGCTTATTGCCACTGAGAAGACTCAAACTACCGTGTTGCGGTTGGGCAACAATTGCGTAAGTCAAGGGATCGCCATCGTCATCACTTGCGAACAATGTGATTTCTTTGGCAGTGTCTTCGTCGGTCTCAACCGTCTGGACTTGGGCAACGGGTGCTTCATTTGCAAAATTCACCATGATAATAACCGTGGCGGTGTTACTGTTGAGGCTGCCGTCATTAGCTCGGAAGGTAAAGCTGTCCATACCGCTGAAGTTTGCATTCGGGGTGTAGGTTACCTTATTACCGTTGACAATGCTCAAACTGCCATGGGAAACATTCTGCCGGATTGAATAGGTTAGGGCGTCGCCGTCAATGTCGCTTGCAACGAGAGTTATCTCGATGCTGGTGTTTTTATCCGTACTGACGTTCTGGTCTTCTGCGACCGGTGCGTCGTTGACCGGGAGAACCGTAATAGAGACGGTTGCAGTATTGCTATCGGCTTTCGTGTCATTTGCCTTGAAGGTGAAGCTGTCATCGCCGAAGTAGTTAGCGTTCGGGGTGTAAGTAACTTTATCACCGGAAACAACACTCAAACTGCCGTGTTGCGGTGGGGCAACGATTGCGTAGGTCAGCGGGTCGCCATCGCCATCGCTGGCGATCAAAGTGATTTCTTTGCTTGTGTCCTCGTTTAGGCTGACATCCTGATCCTGGGCAATCGGCAGGTCTTCAACGGAAGTAATGCTAATGCTAACTGTGGCGGTGTTGCTGTCGAGATCGCCGTCGTTGGCTTTGAAAGTGAAGCTGTCTGTGCCGAAGTAGTTAGCGTCCGGGGTATAAGTAACTGTGTTTCCGGAAACAAGGCTCAAACCACCGTGTTGAGGCTCGTCAACGATTGCGAAGGTCAACGTGTCGCCATCTGCATCCGTCGCTACTAAAGTAATTTCCTTGGCAAGGTCTTCGTTGGTTGTATCAGATTGATCTTCGGCGACCGGTGCGTTATTATCGGGGATTGTCTTCAAACTGACAATCACCGGGTCGTGGTCGGAGGAGCGATAGGCATCCGGTGCATACAGCAGTGCTGCCTGAGCAGCGGGTTTGAAGGTCATGTCATAATCGATAACATCAGCTTCGTCGGCATTGATGTGCCAGAAGTTGGTATCCAAAACGATTTCATCCATTGCCGGGCTCGCCAGGGCATGGTCCAAATAGCCGACCATTCCGTCAAAAACATAACCATAGGCATCATCGCCCTGATGTTTCAGAATGGTATCCACGAAATCATCAGGTGTACCTTCTTCATCATCGGCACCGGCTTTGATCGCATCAATCGGGGTTTCCTTATCGTAAGCATTCAGGTCGCCGATGATCAGGAATTTATCAATTCCATCCCAATTCGCAGGCACCAGCCAGTCAGCTAAGGCTTGGGCAGCTTCGGTACGGGCCATGTTACAGTTCCCGGCACCATCGCCCAAATCGGGATCGCCGTCACAGGCAGAGCCCTTCGATTTCAAATGGTTGACCGAAACAACAAATTCAACATCACTGGCATTGTCTTCGAAAGCCTGTGCCAGGGAAGGACGGTTTTTGCTGGTGTCAAAACGAGTGTCAATTGCTTCAGTCAAGGTCACATAAGCACCAACAGGTGTAACCGAAGCCGGTTTGTAGAGAATTGCCTGTTTGATGGCATCGGTGCCAATCGAACCGGTCTGGATGTAAGCATAGGTTCCCTCGCCCTTGAGGTCGTTCAAACCGGCAACCAAATCCGCAACGGCATTATTACCGGTGGGACCATCGTTTTCGATTTCCATCAAACCGAAGATGTCAGCATCAATAATGTTCATCGCTGCCAAAATCTTGGCGCGTTGGCGAGTTAATTCAGCTGTGGTATCAGCACCGCGGCATTCCATTCCGCCGGTTGGACCACAACGATTGCCGCTGCCATCCAAGGTGACAAAGTAGTTCAAAACGTTGAAGCTGGCAATCGTCAAATCGCCTTCTTGAAGTTCAGGTTCCGCAGTACGAGGGTTGGTCTCTTCATATTCACCAATGAAGACCGGTTGCAAGCGGTAAGTGCTTGAATAATAATCCATCACACCGACCAAATTTGTAACGGTGCCGCCACCGCGGAACAAATTAGTCAGTGTAAATTCCTCACCATTGGGGTGATAAGCCGGATGTTGGTTTTGCTGTGAACGACCGTCATCCAGAGTAATCTTATTCAAATTGAAGCGTTCTATTTCATCATAATATTCATCGGAACCCGGTTCATATTTTGCCGTACCGGTAACAAAACGCTCGGTGGTCAAAACAATTTCACCGTAGCGGTCAAAATTGAAATATTCGGAAACAATCAAAGGTTGTTCAAACTTGACCAGCATTCCTTCGTATTTCTCGAAATCAGTTTGGGCAGTTACAGGCAATGTTATGACGGTCGGCTCGATTGTGTTGCCACTTGAGCAGAGCTGCCAGGCACTGTTGGTTATTTGGGTTTGTTCGTAATATTCACTTACCGAACCTCTCACCCGAAGCTCATCTCCTAAATTCACATCTGCATCGGCAATGCCCGGGGCATAAATGAAAATGCCGTCAGAGGTTGCCGAATTGTTATCACCAACAACTTCTTGAATGAAGAAACCGTTGCGTCCGCCGACCTGATAGTCACCAACCACAACACCTTCAACGGTGACCGTTTGTCCGGACATTGAGGTTGCCATGCCTTCACCTTGGATATCATAAATTCCGGTGGTCGGTCCGCCACAACCTTCGGCTGTTGCGAAAATAAATGTGTAATCGGCAGCCATTGCGTCGGGAGTTTCATCCTGATCGAGCACCTTGTCGGCATCAATGGTAACCGTACAAGTTTCGTTAGTGCTGAAATCAACTTCCGGGTTAAGCGTGAAGATCGGGTTTGCATCGCTAACTGTGGCTGTATGGGTTCCCGAAACACCACAGCTGATGCTATACCAGTCTTCGCTCAGGCTAACAGGCTCGCTAAAGGTGATTTTGATGTCGAAGGTCAAACCAACGTCGGTGGCACCATTTGCCGGAACGGTGGTGGAAATGGAAGGCGGGTTGTCAACCGGCGCACCGCAGGTCATGGTGTGAGAACCGAGGTTGCTAAAAGTATCTCGTGCAAAACCAATATACTCTAATGAAGGTTCAAATGCATCATCCGGGATGAGATCGCCCTGGCAAACTTCGGCTTTGCGAACTAAAGTACGGTCAAGTGTGGAGGTGTCCCCACTGCCCCAAGCGTTACCTGGGTCAACCCCGACTTGCCCAAAGGAATCTTGAACAACATCTCCATCTGGGGTAAGATGCCATAGGACCAAGGCATCGTCACCGTTGTAGTAAGTTACAGTATGCGTTTCATCAGCAAGGGCTAGTAATGCGGCATCTGCTGCAGAGTTAACTAAAATATATGTATCACCATTTTCCAAAATAGTGTCTGCATCCCAGGTTTTTGGGTTAATGGCCACAGGGTTTCCATTGGTATGCAAGGTCAACTTGTAATCGCCGAGATCAAGATCAGCACCGGTGCCATTGTAGAGTTCAATTGCTTTATTACTGCTTGAACCCTCAACATATTCAGAAATAATAAAACGTTCGGGGAAAACAGTTGGTGCAACACTGCAAGAATGTGTGTCTGAGGCGGTGTTGCGTGGAGTTGGGGGATCAGAAACGATGAAATCGTCCACGTTTTGATCGGTATCCTGACAACCGTCACCAAGGCGCAAAGCAGATGATGCGTTGGTAAGTACAGAGGTGGGAGCCTCGCCTTCATAACAATTTGCATTAGGACCGACACCAACAAAATCAACAATAATATCTTCAGTTGGACAAGCTCCTGACAAGACAGTTGTTGCTTTCGTCAAAGCAACTTTAAAGTTTTGCCCTTGCATCGCGATAGTACCGCCAGCATCCGGATCCGGGAGCTCAAGTGTTCCTCCACTGCCTTGTGATTGCTGAATTAAGTAATAGGAATTAGCGGGAATAGTGCCGATTAAATTGGTTTTTGACCAAGCTGAACCGGTAACGGAAGCATACTGCACGCTCCAACCAGTCAGATCGACCGGAGAATCAGAGGCATTGAAAAGCTCGATAAAATCATTTTTATATAAAGCTCCGGAGTTTCCACCCCCGCCATAAGCCTGGCTGATGCGAACTGCATCTTCCGGACTTGCAGCCCTAACCGGTTCAGGCGGTTGCAAACTAAGCATTCCTGTCAAGATGCTGATTACCAGCAACAGGTACAAGGGTTTACGAAAATATTTCATTGTACATTCCTCCATTAAAGGTGTATTGGATTATTCAGCTTAATAATAACCGAAATTAGACTTTTAAGGGCTATTTTCGAGAAAATTTTACTCAATCAATCAGGAATCTTTTACCTTAGTGCATCGCATTGGGCATTCGTGATTGGGGGCTGCCATTATAATTATATATACATAGAACGATACGCAGCGTTTATTTAAGTTTTTTGCCGACTTATCTGGGCAACGATTCTTGATTTTTCATATTGAAAATTGCCTGATTTCTGCTCGCTTCCCAGCTTCTCGCCTCATAATCGACTATAATCAAAAGACGAATGTGAGCGTTTAGGCATGATTCTAATAAATAAATATAAGCCTTACAGATTACTTTTAAGCCTTTTGGTTTGCGTCTTGCTTATGCCTTTCCTTAATATACAAGAGGTTCAAGCTGCTGAACTTGCTCAAGAGGAAGTTCCCGAAGAAGCAATCGCAACTCCCGAGCCACCAAACACTCAGCTCTATTCCCAAACAGCTACCCCGCGCCAAAACGGCGAAATTTGGCACACGGTTTTGCCGGACCAGTTTTTTTATCATATCGCCGAACTCTATGGGGTGAGTCTGAACGAAATTCTGACCCTCAACGGTTTAACTGAAGATTCACCCATTTTTCCCGGAGATCAATTGCTGATTGTCAAACCTGACGATCTTGAATTGGGGCAAGGGACATTAACCCCAGAAATCACTTCCGAGGAAACCGAGCTGACTCCCGAAGCCACGCCAAGCCTCGATTTGGTTTTTTTCAGCTCTGAAGCGACAGAAGAGCTCACGCCAACAGCTAATTTGGGCTTTTTTGAACGCGTTTTTTCTTCTAACGCCCGCTATTTAGCCCTCGGTGTGCTGGCTTTGGTTCTTTTTGGTGTGGTTTTATTGATTATCAGCTCCCGAAGAATCCAATAATTCTCATTATGATAAAAAAGCATGCTTTGTTAGCTAAGCTAAGTAAATAGCCTGATTAACATAAATCCAAGGCATGACATGCTATAATTTCTTCTTGAAAGGCAAGGCTCATGAAGTTTTTAATCACAGGTGGTGCAGGTTTTATCGGTGTGGCGCTTAGCAACCGTTTGGCAAGCCAGGGGCATGAGGTTATCGCCCTGGACGACTGCTCAACCGGCGACCCATCTCAGTTGTCTGAAAATGTCAATTTTGTTCAAGGAAACATCTCGGATAAAACTTTGCTTTGGACGCTTCTCAAGGATGTGGATTGCGTCTTCCATCTCGCTGCTCGGGTTTCTGTGCCCGAGTCGGTACTCTTTCCAAGTGGTTACAACCACGTCAACGTCGGCGGAACCGTTACCCTGATGGAAGCGGTACGCGATACCCAGGTTAGGCGCATTGTGCTGGCATCGTCCGGCGCAATTTATGGTGACCAAACTGAAATCCCATATAAAGAGGATTTTGAGGTCAAGCCACGCTCTCCTTATGCCGTATCAAAATTGGCAGCCGAACACTATGTGCGGACAATCGGCTTACAGGCTGGGGTTGAGGCGGTTTGTTTACGAATTTTCAACGCTTATGGTGCCGGTCAACGCATTTCCCTTTCACATCCTCCGATTATCCCCAGTTTTATGCGCAACGCTCTTTCTAACAGCTCTATCGTCATCCATGGGGATGGCAGTCAAACGCGCGATTACGTTTATATCGACGACCTGATCAACGCCATGGTTAATGCTGCTACAGCTCCGGCCGTTGACCAAGAGGTTATCAATATCGGCAGCGGTGTTGAAACGAGCGTTTTGGAGCTTGTGCGGCTGATTCGCCAGGTAAGTGGTCAGAAACCGGAAGAAATTTTCAACCCCCATAAGGCGGGTGGTGCCGAGCGCATGTGTGCCGATATCAGCAAGGCGACTCAACTGCTCGACTACCTCCCGATGGTTCCGCTGGAGACAGGCTTGCGTCTAACCATGGAAAAAATGATTAAACAAAAGGCAGACAAGCGCTAAATGTTGACTGCCTCTTTTTTTGAACGACCAGCGCCCCTGCTTGCACCGGATTTGATTGGTAAAAAACTGGTTCGGATTCAAAACGGAAAACGTCTGGCCGGTATTATTAGCGAAACCGAGGCTTACCAGGGTCAGGAAGATTTGGCTTGCCACGCCCATGTGGGAAAAACGAAACGAAATGAACTGATGTTTGGCAAAGCGGGCTGTGCCTATATTTATTTCACCTATGGGATGCATTGGCTGCTCAATATCGTTGCGGATATGCCCGGTTTTCCTGCTGCGGTTTTGCTTCGCGCTGTTTATCCTGTTGAAGGGCTTGATATCCTTGCGCAAAACCGCCCCATGTTGGCAAATAGCCCAAAATGGCTAAATGGGCCCGCCAAATTAGCCCAGGCTTTTGGCTTGGACGGTTCGCTGAATGGACATGATCTGACGAAGCCAGAAAGCAAAGTCTTCCTGGAAGAGGGCATAATTTTGCCGGGGGCTCTGATACAGAGCAGCCCGCGGATTGGTTTGGGCAAAACTCCGGAACCCTGGCTGTCAATCGCCTGGCGCTGGGAAATTAAGCCGGAAGAAGTTTATAATAGAATCCAAAAGGATGAAAAATAGTTATGCTGTTTGGAAAGAAAAAAGAAACCCCTGCTTTTGTCCCGGACGTAACTCAAAGTCAGGTAACTTCGGTTATTGGTCCCGGGATTAACTGGCTGGGCGACTTGCGCGGTCGCGGCGGGGTGAGAATTGAGGGTAGCATTACCGGCGAAATAGCCATTTCGGGTTTGGTTGTGGTTGGAGAAACCGGAAAAGTGGAATGCCAAAACCTCGAAGCCGATACGGTAATCATTGCCGGAACGGTTAAGGGAAACATCACCTGCCAGAAACTTGAAATTCGAGCCAGCGGCAAAGTTTGGGGCGATATAGTTACCATGTCTTTCAGCAGTGAAGACGGCGCATTTTACCGCGGTCAAATGCGCATGGAAGAACGCATTGAGGCAGTCAGTTCAGATAACAGCTGACGGGATAAGGCAATCTCAGATTTTTATATACCTTGTTGCAAAAAACGGTAATAATAAGCGAAAAGCGGGGGATTAAAAAACGCTCTCTGACTTTTGGGACAGCCTCGTACGATAGATTTTTTACCCATTCCCCGTTTCCTGCTACCTGTTTCCTGCTCCCCGTTTCCGGTTTTCTCCTTCCTCTTTGCTGCTTCACTGTCCTGCTATCGGGTATAATTCCCAACAGCAAAAAGCTAAGGAAAGAGCATGACAATACAAAGAATTAACCCAGAATTGTTTGAAAAATTGGTTGGACTGGCTGCATTGGAGCTGAGCCCCGAGCAAGCCGCATACCTCTACGAAGAAATGAATCACCAGCTGGCTTCGGTTGAAGCTTTGAGCCAAATTCCGCTCCCTGAAGATGTGGAAGCTTCGCTGCACGGCCTTGAGCCGCAAGCTGCAGGCCCCCGCAAAGACGAATGGAAGCCTTTTCCGGACCCCGAAGCAATCCTTGCCCTTGCGCCAGAGATTGAAGAAGGCATGTTTAGCGTCCCTGACGTAAGAGGTGCAAAATGAGCCTGAACCAACTTTCCGCTTTTGAGACCGCACAAAAAGTAAAGTCCGGTAAAATCAAAGCCACTGCGATGGTCGATGCCGCCCTCAATCAAATTAAGAACCTTGATGGTGTGCCCGGCTCTTTGGAAGCTCAGAATCTCACTTCTGAAGAAGCCCAAAAAGTTCATGCTTTTATCCAATTAAGCGAAGACCTCGCTTACCGGCAAGCTGAGGCAATTGAGCAAAAAATTGATAATGGAGAAGACCCGGGCTTGCTTGCCGGTGTGCCGGTTTCTATTAAAGACATCTTCACGCTCGAAGGCAGCATGACCACTGCCGCTTCCAAAATTTTGGCAAACTTCAAAGCGCCTTACACGGCAACATCCGTTCAAAGATTGATTAATGCCGGTGCTTTGATTATGGGTAAGGTCAATCTGGACGAATTTACCTTTGGCTCTTCCAACGAATCAAGCGCATTTCAACCTGCAACGAGCAACCCTTGGAATACCGATTACGTTCCGGGCGGTTCTTCCGGCGGTTCGGCCGCCAGTGTCGCCGCAGAAGAAGTAGCCCTCTCTTTGGGCACCGATACCGGTGGTTCAATTCGCCAACCGGCTGCCTTTTGTGGCGTTGTCGGTTTGAAACCCACTTACGGTCGGGTTTCTCGCCTTGGTCTAATTGCTTTTTCTTCCTCTCTCGATTGCCCCGGTCCGCTCTCTCGCAACGTTCGCGACAGCGCCCTGATGCTCCAGTCGATGGCAGGACTTGACCCGAAAGACGGTACATCCTCAACCGTGCCGGTTGATAACTACCTCGAAGCGCTCGAAAAAGACGTTCGGGGTATGCGGATTGGGCTCTCCCCCGATTACAACGCGGTTTATTATCCCGATCTTGAAAGCGGCGCTGTCCAGATTGAACCGATTCAAAAAGAAGTTTACGATGCGGTGATGCGTGCGGCAGAGATTTTGGCGAAAGCCGGTGCTGAAATTGTTGAAAACCTGCCGATGCCAAACACCCGTTATGGCATCCCGACCTATTTTGTGATTTCACGGGTTGAAGCCGCTTCCAATCTCCACCGTTTTGACGGCGTCAAATATGGTTATCGGACTTCCGACAAAGTTAGCGATTTGAATGAACTTTATCGTAAAACCCGTGCCGAGGGATTTGGCACCGAAGTGAAATTGCGCATTTTGATGGGCATGTATCTTTCGGCTGCCGAACACTCTTCCAATTACTATACTCGCGCTCAAAAAGTGCGCGCTTTGATTCGCAGTGATTTTGAAAATGCATTCGATCCGCAAGGTGAATATCGTTTAGATGCCATTCTGACCCCCACTACAGCCACAACCGCTTTCAAGCGAAAGGCCGTTTTCGGCAACTCTGTTTTGATGCAATATTCTGATCAAATGACTGTTGCCAGCAACCATGCCGGCGTTCCCGCCCTGACATTGCCGGGCGGCTTGGACGAAAGCGGTATGCCAATCGGGATTCAATTGATTGGAAACGATTTCCGCGAAGATAATATCTTGCGCATAGGACACGCCTATGAGCAACTGACCGCTGAAGAAGCCTGGCGCAAAATTCGCCCGCAAGTTTTACGAGGGAAGGCAGAGAATTAAGCATGAAAGATTACGAAATTATCATCGGCTTGGAAACTCATATCCAGCTGAACACCAAGACAAAAATTTTCTGCTCCTGCAAAGCTGACTCATGGGAAGCAGAGCCGAACACGAATATTTGCCCGGTTTGCTCAGGTTTGCCCGGAGTTTTGCCGGTTTTGAATGCCGAAGCAGTCCACAAGGGCGCTCTTTTGGCGGCAGCAATGAACGCTGAAATCAACCCGAAGTCTTTCTTTGACCGAAAAAATTATTTCTATCCTGATCTGCCGAAGGGTTATCAGATTTCCCAATTTGATGAACCGATTGGCAAAGGCGGTTATATGGACCTGCCGATGGATGGAGGCGAAACGCGCCGAGTGCGGATTCATAACCTGCATTTGGAAGAAGATGCCGGTAAAACTAAAACAGACCATGGTTCAAGGATGGTCGATTTCAACCGTTGTGGGGTTCCTCTGATTGAGATGGTTACCGAGCCGGATTTGCGCTCGGGTGATGAAGCCGCTCAATATCTGATTCGCCTGCGCCAGCTTTTGCGCTGGATTGGTGTTTCGGAAGCGGATATGGAGCGCGGACACTTGCGTTGCGATGCCAACGTCTCGATTCGAGAACGCGGAACGAGCGTTTTGAACACCAAAACCGAAATAAAGAACGTCAACTCGATTGATTCAGTCCGCCAGGCAATTGGCGAAGAAGCCAAACGTCAAATTGCGATTGTCGAAGCGGGCGAAAGCGTGAAATCTTTCACCCTCGATTGGGATGCCGACCGTGGCACGCTCAAAAAGATGCGCTCGAAGGAAACCGAAGCCGATTATCGCTACTTCCGGGAACCGGATTTGTTGCCGGTGGTCTTGAGCAGTGACGAAATCCAGGCAATTAAGGCAGAATTACCCGAATTGCCGCTTGCCAGAAGCAGCCGTTTCACCAAAGACTACGGACTTTCTGCTTACGATGCCGAAATTTTAACCGGCGAACGCAGTCTTTCCGATTATTACGAAGCTGCTGTTTTAGCCTATGCCGCTGAGGCGAAGGCTGTCGCTAATTGGATGATGAACGATCTCAACCGTATGCTCAACGACTTGGGTAAAACCGCTGACCAATTGGTCTTAAAACCGGAACAGCTGGCTGAAATTATCCGCATGGTCGATGAGGGCAAAATCAATCAAAAAACCGGCAAAGATTTGCTGAAGAAAGTTGAAGCCACAGGAAAAGCTCCGGCTGCGATTGTGGAAGCAGAAGGCTTGGGCTTGATTGCCGACAGTGACGCACTGCGAGAGCAGATTGAAGCGATTATTGCCGCTTCGCCGGAGGAGGTTGCCAACTTCAGAGCCGGTAAAGAAAGTTTGCTCGGTTGGTTTGTTGGACAGCTGATGCGCGCTTCGGGTGGCAAAGCCGACCCAAAACGAAGCCGAGAAATCTTGTTGGAGTTGTTGAAGAAAGACTAAAGTGCTCTCAGGCGGATGACATTTTCGCTGGAGAATATGACTTTAGACAGCAAAATATTGACACAGTCTCTTTTTAGACTAAAATAGAGGCTACGCGGGCGTCGCCAAGTGGTAAGGCATTAGCCTTCCAAGCTAACATTCGTCGGTTCGAATCCGATCGCCCGCTCAAGCAGAGGCTGGTATAGTTACCAGCCTCTTTTGGTTTAAAGTCTAATAAAAATTAATCCCGTTTGAGAAATTGCATCAAATGTAAGGAAAGTTACTTTGAGACCCCTTTGTCTTGATAATTATGCCAATATAAATTATAATAAGTGCATAATTATCAAATAGCAGGCAAGAAAATGACAAAACTGAAAGAGTTTCAATCAGTCCTCGCTGAAAATGGCGGGGCAATTACAGCGGCACAAGCTAACAAAACGGGAGTATCCAACGAACGTTTGCGATTATTAGTTAAATCCGGACAATTGGTTCGGGCACAATTTGGTGTATATGTTGCCGGGGATGAATTCATTGATAAGATGTTCATCGCCCAATTAAGAAGGCCGAAAATTGTTTACTCCCACGGAACAGCTCTTTTTTTACACAATTTAACAGATAGAGATCCTCTTAGTTATACGGTCACGGTTCCCACTGGTTACAACCCCACTAATCTACAAAAAGATGGATTCAGAGTGTTTACCATTAAACGAGACTTGCATCGTGTTGGTTTAACAAAGCAGAAAACAATTTTTGGAAATCTAGTATGGGTCTATGACGTGGAACGAACAATTTGTGACTGTTTACGAAACCGCTATCAGTTAGAACCCGGACTATGTGGTGAAGCTCTCAAACGTTACCTGACTCGAAAAGAAAAAAACTTGAACCGCTTAACCCAGATGGCGGATATGTTTTCAGTTGGCAAATTGCTGAGGACTTACTTGGAGGTGCTTTTGTGACAAATGTTACTCGTATAAAAGCGCTTATCCGAAACCTTTCAAAGGAAGCTAATATTGAGGCAGAGGTGCTCTTAAGGAAATTTATGATAGAGCGCTTGTTAGAGCGAATTTCGGTCTCCAATTATAGGGAAAACTTTATCTTAAAAGGTGGAACGCTAATTACATCAATCGTTGGCGTTGAAGCCAGGTCAACGATGGACGTAGATGTAACAATAACAGGGCAAAATGTCACTTCCGAATGGCTTAGCCAGATGTTTGAAGAAATTCTGGAGATTCCAACAGGAGATGATGTTAAGATGAGGCTTTGTGAAATTGTAGAAATTAGAGAACAAGCGGTTTATCCTGGTTTTCGTCTGTCGATAGAAGCTATTTTGGAGAAAACCAGGCAAATTTTGAAAGTGGATATCACAACCGGTGAATCAATAACGCCGAAAGAAATTGACTATCACTATAAACTTTTATTTGAAGACAGGGAGATCAACCTTAGAGCATATAATCTGGAAACGATTCTTGCCGAAAAGCTTGAAACCATAATGTCTCGCGGAGAATCGAACACTCGAATGCGAGATTTCTATGATATCTATATCTTATCAACAACTCAAAAATATAATGAGGATCTCTTTAAGCTTGCTTATAAGAATACTATCGTGCGTAGAGGAACTGTGGAAGCATCAAATTCCCTTGATAATGTCATTGACGCTCTGGAACATAGTTTATTGATGAAGGGATATTGGGAGAGATATTCCAAACAGTATCCATATGCGAATAATCTGTCCTGGGAAAAAATTATTAAAGCAATTCGGCTGCTTGAAGGCTTAGTGGTTGAATGATTTGTTTTAGCTTATCAATATCAAGCAGAGGCTGGTATTGTTACCAGCCTCTTTTGGTTTCTGATCGTGGCGACCTTCTTTGCTCAGAAAACTATTAGCAACTCAAACTGTCGTTTTGGCTGAAATTAGTGTAATGCCACTAAGTGATCCTTCACTAACAACTAAAGATGATCACCTTCGAGTTAACGGTAGATAAAGATTAAGCAGCTTGAAAAAATCACCCGAATGTTCAAAGGCACCGGTATCGCACTTCCCGTCTCGTAGAAAATGACGCTGATCTCTACTTAGTTTGCCAGACCCTGAATCACACATTACTGGTCGGTGGTCAAGGGCCGGGGAACCTTCCAGTAGTGGATGGGTGAGTGTCGGCCCGCCGTAAGACCCGAGAAGACCCAGCTTTGGATTTGTGTTTGGGAGGTCACCGGCAGCAAGGACGCCGGGCCAGCTGTTATCACTGAAAATGTTATAACCACCGCTGACCCATTCTCCTCCAAAATCATCAAACATTTCCGAGCTTTGCGTTGTGAAAATGTTATTGGCTGCATAGACATATTTGTCAGCCGCATTTCTAATTGTCTCATAGAAATTTGCAAATGTGTTAGAACGCAAAAATAGTTGTCCGTTATTAGTAATTCCTATATCACCTCCACTAAAAGTGCTGTTTAAGATAGAGATACTAGAAAAGTTTGCGATGGTCGAGTTTGAATTTTGCGTAAACGTAGAATGTCTGATATCAATAATTTCACCGTTACTAAAGATTGCAGAACCTCTGTCAGCAGAATTCCGGATAAAGCTGGAATCAACAATTGTGAGCGTACCTCGATTTATCATTGCCCCACCGACAAGATAGCTTGTACAATTCTCTCCTGGCTCACACGAAACGGAGTTATCTATGAATTTTGTTTTTTCCAGTTTTAGCGTGCCCTTGTTGTTAATTGCTCCGCCGCCCTCGGTGTATGGACCAATTACTAAATTCGATCCTGAAAAAACAATGTCACTAATTGAAACATTTGCCTCGCCAATCTCGAGGATACGGTCTTGAAAATTGGGAGCTGTTGTGATCACGACATCGCCCGGTGCTCCGGTTGATTTGATAGTGATCAAGTTTGTTGAACCTTTTGTCAGGATATCAAGGTCACCATTACTGGGGCTGTCTTCTGTCCCGGGAAGGATTGTCAGTGTATATACGCCAGGGGGTACCAGAATGGTCACATTAGTATAGTGGATATTAACGTTTGCTTCATGGATTGCAGCGCGCAATGAGCACGGACCTCCGCTTGGCACAAAGGCACTGCAAACGCCATTGCCTGCATAGTCAGGCAGATCCTCCGTACTGTTGACGAGAATAGTGAGTTCTTGCTGTGCTGTGGCGGGAGATGGCTGAATTGCCATGAAACAGAAAACGAGCAGCGTCGCTAAAAAAACAAGAGTCGGTTTTCGTCTTGAATACATTTTTCCTCCGTTTTTGATAGTTGGAATATGAGTATGCATATCATTAATCCCTTATGATTAACTGAAGGAGATCACCTTCGGATAAGTGGTAGAAAAAGCATCTTGAAAAAGTTGCCCGAATGTTCAAAGGACCCGGTGTCACACTTTCCATCATTACGTGGGAAATGCCGTTGATCTCTGCCTAGTTTGCCAGAACCTGAGCTACAATATCCTGGTCGGTGGTCAATTGCCGGGGAACCTTCCAATAGTGGATGGGTGAGTGTTGGCCCGCCGTAAGACCCGAGGAGACCCAACCTTGGGTTTGTGTTTGGAAGGTCGCCGGTCTCATAGGTGCCGGGCCAGCTGTTATCACTGAAAATGTTATAACCACCACTGACCCAATCTCCTCCAGAACCAGTGAAATTTTTCGAGCTTTGCGTTGTGAAAATGTTATTGGCTGCATAGACATGTTTGTCTGTGTCATTTCTAATTGTCTCTGCGAAATTTGCAAATGTGTTAGAGCGCAAAAATAGTTGTCCGTTATTAGCAATTCCTATATCACCCCCACTAAAAGTGCTGTTCAAAATAGAGATATCAGAATAGCTTTCGATGGTCGAGGTTGTATTTTGCGTAAACGTCGAATTGCCGATTTCAACAGTCCCTCCATTAAAGATTGCAGAACCTTTGTTAGCAGAATTTCGAATGAAACTGGAATTGACAACTGTGAGTTCGCCCTGGTTTACAATCGCTCCGCCAAACTCAGTGCCTTGGCAATTCAAACCAGGCTCGCAGGAAACGGTATTGTCTGTGAATTTTACTCTATCCAGTTTTAGCGTACCGAAGTTATGAATTGCTCCGCCGCCACCTTGGAATGGAGCAATTTCTAAATTTGACTCTGAAAAAACGATGTCGCTAATGGAAACGTTTGCCATGCCAATCGTGAGAATACGATCGTGAAAATCATCGGCTGTTGTAATCACGACATCGCCCGGCGCACCGGTTGATTTGATTGTGATCAGATTGGTTGAACTGTTTGTCAGGATATCAAGGTCGCCATTACTGGGGCTGTAACCTCCCTCCTCCGGTGGGATAGTTAGCGTGTATACGCCGGGGGTTACCAGAATGGTCACATTAGTATAGTGAATATTTAAGTTTGCTTCATAGATTGCCGCACGCAGCGTGCACGGACCTGCGGCTACCTCATAGGCATCGCAAAGGCCATTGCCCGGGGCAAAATCAGGCAGATCCTCCGTGCTGTTAACGAGGAAAGTGAGTTCTGCTGCTGCTGTGACAGGAGATGGCTGAATTGCCAGGAAAGAGAAAACGAGCAGCGTCATTAAAAGAACAAGAGTCGGTTTTCGTCTTGGGTACATTTTTCCTCCGATTTTGATAGTTGGAATATGAGTTATTATATCGTCAAACCGGGGTTTGACTCTAAAAAAATGCGCAATTGTATAGACTCCGATCAATTTATGTTCCTTTTCTCCCAATAATATAAAGATCTTAGGAAAGCGAAAGCTGTTTTATGTAAATTGTTAACTTGCAAAATTAAATGATAATAATTGAGTAATTTCAGCATTCAAAAATTTTTACCATTCCGCCGTTTATCCAAGTGAAACACAGGCTTCGATGGCTGTGGGCGACCGGGACTATCTACCTTTTTGTCGCAATAAGCCCATAGGCTGAGACATTTGTGTCGTGAAGAAAATTAAAACACTTCACTGTCATTTTCGATCCTGGCAATAGCTGTTTTCTATTTAGCCTGCTATACAAAACACCTTCCAGAATAGCAATCCCGATCGATAACAAAAAAAGCAGCCCCATTAAATCCGGAGACTGCTTTTTTACTAAAACAAAATTCGTTGATTAGCTGATCTTACCACCTACCGCAACAATGTCTTTTTCATTTCTGACAATTGCCGAGACAGCCGCTTCCAATGCACGCGATATATCGCTGGCTGATAAGGATGGAGCTGGTACGGGTTTTTTTGCGGCTTGTTCCGGGGTGAAAGGCACGTGGATAAATCCTGCCCGGATATGCTTGTCCATCTTCGAAACATGGTACAGAACGCCATACATGATGTGATTGCAGACAAAGGTGCCTGCACTATTGGAAAGAGAAGCTGGAATACCTTCTGAACGAATTGCCTCTACCATTGCTTTTACGGGGAGTGTGGCAAAATAAGCCGGTTCTCCATCCTCAAAGATAGCATGGTCAAGCGGTTGGTTACCCTCGTTGTCAGGTATCCTGGCGTCATCGACGTTTATTGCCACCCGCTCGGGTGTCACATCGAAACGACCACCAGCCTGACCCACAGACAAAACTACATCAGGGTCTTCAGAAAGGATGGCATCTTTCACCTTATCGATCGATTTATGAAAGACAGTAGGAATCTCAAGCTTAACGATCTGGGCGCCTTCAATTTCGTCTTTCATTAATTTGACTGCCTCAAGGGCAGGGTTCACACTCTCGCCGCCGAATGGGTCGAATGCAGTTATAAGAATTTTCATTGGTTACCGTCCTTTTCTACTTGTCGGGATGCCAGCTCTAAAAAGCCAGGAAATACATCAAGAAAATATGGACCACCAGAAGTACAAGTGCAAGAGGCATCTGTGATTTGATGATAGCATATTTGTCTTTTGTTTCCAAAAGGGCTGCCGGCATGATGTTGAAATTAGCCGCCATTGGGGTCATGAGCGTTCCGCAATAACCAGCTGTCAGACCTAGCGCGCCTACGATGATCGGGTTAGCGCCCTGCATAATCACAAATGGAATTCCGATTCCAACCGTAATTACAGAGAAAGCAGCAAAACCGTTGCCCATGATAATTGTGAACAGTGCCATACCGATGCAATAGACTGCAACACCGATAAACTTACTGCCATCAGGGATAATGTTTGCAACCCCACTGGCGATTACAGTACCAACACCTGCGGCCGTGAAAAGTGCACCCAATGCAGCAAGGAGTTGGGGAAGGATACCGACGGGACCAACATTCATCATCAATCTTGAACCATCCCGATAAGCGCTTTTAGCAGGAGCCTTGGTGATAATGAAACCAATCACAAGTGCAATGGCTGCTGAAATACCAATAGCATGATTTGTGCTGAGACCGAAATGTGCCAATACATAAGCTGCTGCTACGGCAATGACTGCCAGAGAAATGGCAGGGATAAATATCTTGTTTCCAATTTTATCTGCGCTCTTCCGGGAAAATTCCGGAGTGGGAGTGTCGATATTGCCAGGTTGCTTAACCTGGTTCAT
>Ga0265295_1000391_pt1 | contig 89797 bp, 77 predicted proteins | sample Munlansysbiofilm_FD_192503 | JGI IMG/M metagenome (GOLD analysis project Ga0265295, IMG submission 192503) | Leachate microbial communities from a municipal landfill in Southern Ontario, Canada - Methane capture system biofilm | ecosystem: Engineered > Solid waste > Landfill > Unclassified ... | reverse complement strand
CGGAGCCTTCTGTGTTACCTGATTTAAGAGAGCCCGGTATTGCCTTTGCATAAGCCTCCCTTGCATCACCCAACATTTTGTATGGAAAAATGGTGAATAAACAAACAGCCTGTCAGGAAGCATGGCCTTCCTGACAGGCTGTTTGTTTGTGCTGTTCCGGCGGGTAAGAGCGCATGAAATACTTGAAACTTCTGAAATCTCCCGGGCTTTTTCGCCGGGTGGGATTTCGGGGTGCGGGAGAAGCTCAAATCGTTTTCAGAATTTCATGTTCATCCCCACAAGCCACTCGGTGCCATCGATGTCCGGCTCATCGCCCACGTTCTTTTCATTGGTGAGGTTTTCAAGGCGGGTGAAAAGTTCCATGTTGGCCGTGAGCCTGTGGGTGACGGCAAGATCCACCTGGGTGTAAGCGTCGCGGGTCTTGCGCAGGCTGTCTTCCTCAAATTCCCGTTCTCCGATCCAGGCGGTGGTGAGGCGGAAGCGGAGGTCGGGTCTTGCAAGGTGGTAGTCAAGATCCAGGGTGGCCTTATGTTCGGGACGGTCGAGAAGGCTTTTGCCTGTCTGTTTGTTTTCTGTTTCCGTCCAGGTGTACCCCAGGGTGGCGCTGAAGGTGCGCAGGGGTTTCCAGGTGAGGGTGGTTTCAATGCCCTGGGTGAGGGCTTCGCTGACGTTGCGATAGCTCATGGTGCGGCCATCGCGGGTGGTTTCGATGAGATCATCAATTTCGTTGCGGAAGAAGGCCGCCCGGAGAAGGAGGGTGGGAAGGGCCTGAAAATCCATGCCTGCCTGATAGGAGGTGGCTTTTTCGGGTTTGAGATCCGGGTTGGCCTTCATGGTCCAGGGGCCCATTTTCCAGCCATCGGCGTAGAGTTTCAAAAGGGTGGGGGCCATGAAGGAGGTACCTGCGGAGGCCCGGAAGCGCAGATTGTCTGTGGCGCGGAAAAGAAGGCCTGCCCTGGGATGGGTTTCTGTTCCCCATTCGTCGTGGTGATCCAGGCGTCCGCCCAGGGTGAGGGCAAGGCGGCCGAAATCAATTTCATCCTGAAGATAGACCCCGTGGGTATCCTGGGAGTCTTTGGTGTAGGCTTTTTGTTTGTCATCCACGGACTCACCGGAATAGGCATAACCTGTGCTCAGGGTGTGACGCCCCAGGATACGGGAATAGCCTGCTTCGAATTCCTGGAGAGTGGAGACGGAATCAAAGGTTTTGTCCACCTTTCTGTGATCATGGGAAAAATAGCTGGCCCTGGCCTGGATGCGGGAGAGGGCGTCGGGCCGGACTTCCGCTGTGGCGTTGAGACTGGTGCGCTCCTGAATGCGATCGGCTTCGCCCTCCACCATGTTTTTCTGGCGGGAAAAGAAGGGCTGAAGCCTCAAGGTGGTGCTTTCCACAGGCTGGTAGTGCAGGCTTGCGGAAAGGGCGTTGCTGTTGACCCTGTCCGTGTCCCGATCCACGCCGGAGGTATACTTGTGGGTATAGTCCAGGCGCATCCCCATGCGCTCATTTCCCGTATCAAGACCTGTGGTGGCGAGTACCCGGTTGCGACTGCCTGCACTTGCGCCCATGCGCAGATGCTGGCCTTCCTTTGCCTTGCGGGTGATGATGTGCACCACACCGGCCATGGCGTCGGAGCCGTACAGGGCGGAGCCTGGGCCTTTGACGATTTCGATGCGCTCAATGCTTTCCACGGGAATGGAGGAGATGTCCACACTGCCGTGTCCACCGGTGATGCGTTGACCATCCAGCAGAATAAGGCTTTGATCCGCATTCATACCCATGAGCTGTACATTGCCGCCGTTGCCCCAGGATCCGGTGTTTTCCGTGATGCGGACTCCGGGAATCTCCCGCAGCAGATCCTGGATGTTGTGGATCTGCCGGGCCTGGATGTCCGCTGCGGTGATGACATGCACCTGACTTACGGCGTCCTGCACCATCTGTTCCGTGCGGCTGGCGCTGATGACCATCTGCTCCAGCTCACTTTCCGGCATCTGACTGGCCTGGCCAGGCAGGGTGAGAAGACCTGCGGTGAGAAAAAGAAAAAAGGGCTTTTTCATGCTTCGGTACGACATGGAACATCTCCTTGTTTGCGGGTGACGGGGTTGATTTTATCCGGACTGATTTTTTAATATTTTTTACAGATTTTTTGTTTTAACGAAAAACAAGGGCGAAGAATGCCCTTTTGCCCTCACTTTCCTTAACGACCTTAAAGTCTTTAAGGACAATACCCACAACCAGTCTCAACGCCATAAAGGAGGAGGTAGGGCAGGCATAGGGGCCTGCCCCTGCAAGGGAGGATCTGCTCCCCACTCCTGCACTTAAGCCAGGGCAAGGCCCAGCCAGAGGGTTTTGATGCCGAAAACCGCCACCACCAGCCCTGAGGCCCTGGAAAAGCCCTGAATCTGGGAGGGGAGTTTCTGCGCCATGCCCGCCCCCAGCCAGCCCATGGCAAGGCAGGCGAGGATGAGGGGGGAAAGGGTGGTCCCCAAAGTAAAGACAAGGGCCACGGCCCCGCCCTTCAGAAAAGATCCCGAAGCGGCTGCCGCTGCCATCATGGCGGCATAGGGCAGGCAGGGAACCAGAGGACTGGCAAGGCCCAGAAAAAGGGGCGGAGTTCCCGCCCTTTTCCGGCTGGCGCATTCGCCGCAGCGGGGCCGGAACAGCAGAAAAAGGCCCGCCATCAGTGTGAAAAATCCCGAAGCCAGGGTCATGGACGGGGTTTTCAGCCAGGCCATGGCCGCCTGCCCTAAGCCGCCGCAGAGTCCGCCGAGAAGGCCTGCGGTCAAGAGCCTTCCGCAGGCAAAGCTTGCGAGGGCCCAGAATCCGTCGCCCGCTTTCCGGCTGTTTCCCAGAATGCAGGTACCCACCAGAGGCAGGCAGGAGGTGCTGCAGATGCCAAGACCAAAGGCCAGCCCCGCAAGAAAGAGGGCGGGAAGGGCCAGGGGAAGTTCGGGAAGCGCACTCATGCGGCCGCCGCCATGTGGGCATCCCGGGCCAGAAGGGCCGCGCCGATGGCTGTCGTGATCTGGGGCCAGGCCGGAACATGGATGGCCACGGCCAGCTCATCCTCAATGGCCTTCACAAGGCCCGCGTTCAGGGCGGGGCCGCCGTCAAAGGCCACGGGTTCCGTGACGCCTACCCGCCGGGCCATGCGGGAAAGCCGCCTTGCGATGGCAAAATGGGCGCCCGCCGCAATTTCCGCAGGGGCTTTTTTCCGGGCGATGAGGGAGATGATTTCGGATTCTGCGAACACGGCGCAGGTGGCGTTGATCTTGAGGGGGATCTCCGCTTCAAGGGAAAGGGGGCCGAGATCCGTCATGTTGATTTCAAGAATCCGGGCCACGGTTTCGAGAAAGCGGCCCGTACCTGCGGCGCACTTGTCGTTCATGGCGAAGTTTTCCGTCACGCCGAAGGTGTCCACGGCAATGACCTTGCTGTCCTGACCGCCGATGTTGAGGATGGTGCGGACGGGCGTATCCAGATCCGTGCAGCTCCAGGAGGTGCCCCGGACGTTGGCCGTGATTTCGCTGATCACCTCGTCGGCAAAGGGGATGAGGCGGCGGCCGTAGCCCGTGGCCACGGTTTTGCGGATGTCTTCCCGACGGAAGCCGGTTTCCCGGAGAAGATCCTTCAGAGCGCTTTCCACGGTGTCGCCGCAGTGTACGCCCGTGGGCTGCACCCGGCTGCCCGCAAGGCCTTCGGTGTCCATGAGGGCGATCTTGGTGGTGGTGGAGCCGATGTCAATGCCAAGGTAAAGATCCATATGTTCTCCTTTCCCACAAGGATACCCCGTGTACGCCTCTCCAAAGGCAAAAGGGCCTTTATTTGGGGATACAGGGGCAAAAAAATGGCTATGCGCTTTTTCCCATGCGGAGCCGTCTTCCTTTGAGGGTTTCCACAAAGGCTTCCACGCGGGTGCGCAGGGGTTCCGTATCTTCGGGGCTGTAGTCCGTTTCGATCTTGAGCTGGGAAACCCCCGCAGCGGCAAGTTTCGCCTCAAGGGGCCGCAGTTCCATGTCATAGGGGTGGCAGCCCTTCAGCACATGGTGAACCACACCCTCCACCTTATAGTCCTGAATCATGCGGAAGAGTTTCGTCCTCCGATCCTCCGTATCCGTGAACACGGGGCAGGTGCAGGGCAGAACGGCCCGGTCGGCCAGCGCGTCCAGCATGTCCTCAAAGAGGGGTTCGTCAATGCAGGCCATGTCCCAGAGAAGCCTTCCTGAGCTGCACAGTTCATCGCAGACCAGGGCACCGCCCGCGTTTTCGATGAGATCCGGAATCTTCCAGTTGGGAAAGACCACAGGTGAGCCCGTGAGGAGAATCCTCGGGGCCGAAGGCGGGGTAGTGGCAAGGCTTTGGGCCTTTCTTTCTTTCAGCTCTTCATTGAGGGTTCTTGCCGCATGGGTCCAGTCCGCCGCATCCATATAAAACCAGGCATTGGCCACGGCTGCTGCGTCCCGGCCCCGGATCAGGCAGAGATCGTCCATGCGCAGGGTCTGGAAGATTCTGAATTCCTGCTGGGCTTCGTGGAGAAGGCCCATGGCGGTCCGCAGCCTTTTCCGGGTGATGCGTTTTCCGGTGACCTTTTCAAGGGCCTGTACCAGACGGCGGATTTCCGCGTACCAGAATCTGCGGGAGCTTTCCGCAGCTTTTAGTTTGGGAACACTGAGCATCATGACCGGCACATGGCGGGAAAGGAGTTCCCCGAGTTTGACCTTCCAGTCGCAGGTGGTGGGAATGATGACAAGATCACAGTCCCGGTACATGGAGAGTACACCTGTGCGGGTGAAGCCCGTGGCGGCCTTGACCATGGGGCAGGACACATCGGGAAAGAGGGCTTCCCCGGCTTCCGCTGCATCGCTGCTGCCCGCGCAGAGACGCACGGGAAGGGCGCCTGCGGCGTAAATCAGCTCTTCGGGAACGGCCATGCAGTAGATACCGATTTTTTTCCGGCCTGTTGCGGGAAGGATCTGATCCGGTGCGTCGGCAAAATTTCTGAAAACCGCATCAAAGGGTGCCATGGAAGCGGGCCGGTTTTTTTCCAAGGAAATGGCGTCAAAGATTTCCCGCACGGACATGGCCAGATGCAGGGAAAGCCGCCTTGCCACCCGGGCTTCCGTATCCGCATCCGCGGGGTTCAGGGGGTGGGGGGTGTCCCCCTTTTTTCCGGTGATCATTTTTTCTCTGATCCTGATCAATTTTTGAATCCCTGTCTGTTTCATTCAAAAAAGCCTTTTTTAAAATCCCAAAAAGGGGTCAGTGCTCTGACGGTATGGTTCCGGGGTCAGCGTTTTTTACGCTTTTGTTTCCGGATTCCGGCAGAACTGCGGTGCGGGCCTGACGCTTCAGAAATCCCTCGGCGGATGCGGAAAATACGGGAAAGCCAAGGAGGGTGGCCTGAAGGGCCTTGTCTTCCGGACAGACCTCGATGCAGCGCAGGCAGAGCATGCAGTCCTGGGTGACCATGTGTTTTCTGTCCCGGAGATCGGCGATTTCCCGGATTTCCATGGGGCAGGCCCGGAAGCAGTTGCCGCAGCGGGTGCAGGCCTCTCCTTTTTTTCTGAGTCCCACAAAGCCGATGCGGTCAAAGAGGGAAAGCAGCGCCGCCATGGGGCAGAAGGCGCAGAGGTAGCGGCGTTTCACAAAGCCTGCCGCAAGGAAAAGCCCTGCGATGAGCATGGAGAGGCTGGTCATGATGATTTTGGTGAGGCTTGAAAAATCAATGAGGATGTGGCTGGTGTCCCCGTAAAAAAGGGGGATGAAGGGTTTTCCCGGACAGATCTGGCAGAAGGGTACGGCGAGATCCGGGGTGAAGCGGGGCAGACCCAAAAGGCTGTTGCCGATGCCCATGGGCAAAAGAATGAGCAGTACCAGAAGGGCGTATTTTACCCACTGAAAACGGTCCCGCGTGGCCCAGGCAAAACGGGAGCCGTCGATCCCCATGGCTTCCCGGATTTTGGTGAGGAGATCCTGAAGAAAGCCCAGAGGACAGATCCAGCCGCAGAAGGTTTTGCCGAACACCAGGGCCCAGATGAAAAAGGTGCCAAGGTAGATGAGAAAGGCTGCGGCCACGCTTCCGAAAAGACTGCTCCAGGGCAGGGAGAGAAAACGCTGGAAAGGATAAAGAAAACAGGAGCCTCCCCGTCCTTCGGCATAGATGCAGCTCATGGTGGGAATGGCCGTTCCGATGGAAAGGCCAAGAAGACCGCCATAGATGAGAAAAACAAAGCAGAGAGCCTGCACAAGGAGGCGGATGCGGTCTATGCGCATGACGTTTTCTTTCTCCTGGATTCCGGGGTGAGGTTCATCAAGGGGCCTTTCATATCCATGCTCCGGCTTTTCTTCTGCGCCTGCGGAGGGCCGTGCCCAGAGCCACGGTGAGGGTGACGAGAACCAGGGCATAAAATCCCGTGGCCCTGCTTTCCCAGTCCAGCGGTGTGGGATGAACGGAAAGGGCAAGCCCTGTGCGCAGGATTTCCTCCTTTTCCGGAGAAGAAGGGCCGCCGGAACCGCCTTCTGAGGGATGTTCTTCCTCCGTCTCTTTCTGGAAAAGGGGATGGGTACTCCGGATTTCCGCAGTCACGTAAAAGGCTATGGGCTGTTTCCGGACTCCCCTGTCATGGAAGCTTTCCTTGATGAGGGTGAAGGTGACCTCTCCCGCCTCATCGGTGGTCCGGGTCTGGCTCCAGCCTCCGCCTGTGGTGAGGGTGACGGGAAGACCGGGAAGGGGAGTGTCTCCCAGGCGGATTTTCAAAGGAAGGGTGTCACCGGTGTATTTTCTGTGGATTTTGGCGAAATTTCCCCCTGGGTCCGGGCTGAGATCCTCAATGGAAAACCAGGGAAGAGGGTTCTTGGGCCGGTCTTTTCCCGTTTCTGCTGGGGGATCGGCCTTTTCTCCGGTGTTGCGCATGGAAGCCTGGGTGAAGAGCCTGTACCTTCGGGCTTCCCCGTCTTCTGTCTTGAGGCTGGCCTTCAGGTGATAGGTGCCCTGGATGAGGGCCGCATCCCGGATGCGGATGGCAGATCCTTCCTCTCTGGGCTGCAGGGTCTGTCCGGAAAGATCCGGCCTCAGAATGGCGGCCTCTGCTGAGAGCAGTTCCGGCAGAGCTGTCTCCCGGATCTCCGGAGGCGTACCAAGGAGGAGGCTGAAGTGGGCAGGATGGGACATGGCGGCCCGTTTTTCCTTTTTGTCCGTATCCTTTTTGTCCGTATCCGTTTTACCGTCTTCCTTTTTTCCGGCCCCCTCCCTGTGGGTTTCCGCCTTTGCCGGAGGCCCTCCTGCACCGGGATGGCCCTTTCCTTCAGCCCCGGTTTTTCCCTCTTCCCCCTTTTTTCTTTCAAGGCCCATGCCCGATCCATGGCCTCCGCCCTGGCTGTCTCCTCCTCCAGACCTGCGCATTTCCGGGCCGGGTGTCAGAAAAAGAAAGCCCGGATCTGCCGGTGCGCTGAAGGGGATAAGCAGAAGACAAAGAAAAAGGAGGAAGAAAACCGCAGGCTTTCCGGTTCGGGGCATGGGAGAAATATCCTTGTTTGTTTGCGGTGTTTCCATGGGGAGCCATGCTTTCTTTTTTCAGACCCGTTTCGGGGGCTCTTTTTCCGGGTGTTTTGTAATTTTGGGAAGAGATAGTCGGGCCGTTTTCTGAAGTCAAGAATAAATTTTTGTAAAGCTAAAAAATTTTAATTGTAAAGATTTCTTAAGATTGTAAAGATTTGTTTTACACAGATAAGCGATCCCTGCTCCAAAAGAGCCCTGGATAGAGTGGAGCAACAAGGCAGGATTCTCTCCCCCCGAGCAGGTGCCCTGACTCCGGTGAGTTTTTTTTCCTGCCGAACACCCCCAGGGAGGCGGGCTGGGGCCTGAGATTTTTCTGGGGTTTCCATGAAAATGGGTATCTTGAACAGGCCTCTGGGGGGGCAGCATGGGCACTGGGGCGGAAAGGAGGGAGGGAGTCCGCCTTTTTTGGGTCCAGGTTTTCTTTGTGTAAAGTTTATTTTTACAAACCAAAAATAAATTGACAAAGGAAAATCCCCGGCGTAGGCATGGGGATACTGGTTTTTTAGCCTTAACTAAAAGCGGAGGAAGAGATGAAGAAAGTATTGAGACGCATGACTGCGGGCCTTGCCCTGGGGCTTGGACTCATGGTTTCCCAGGCCGCAAGTCATGATCTGTGGTTGAACATGACGGAATACACCCCCGCCCTGTGGCAGCATGCCAAGTATGCCCCCACGCCCAGAGCCAAAACCGTGGTGTATGTGGGCTGGGGCCACAGCTATCCCATGGCGGATTTCATTTCCGATCACATCTGGGGAGGTTTGCAGCGCATCGAGCCCGATGGCAGTCGTGTGGATATGGAAGTGGGAAAAGAAGGTTTCCGGGCTGTTCGGGTGGACATGGATACGGCGGGTGCCAGGGTTTTTGCCGCCCATGTGAACCCCGCCTTTTACGGGCCTGTGGAAGGAAAAGAAAATTTTCACCAGATTTACTATGAAAAATATGCCAAGGCCCTGGTCTCTGTCCTGCCCCAGCGTACCCTTCCTCTGGACGGACCTGCGGAAAATCCTTTCATCAAACCCATCGGTCACAAGGTGGAAATTATTCCCATGGTGAATCCCAACCGTCTCCAGCCCGGAAGCAGCCTGGAAGTGCAGGTTCTGGTGGATGGGAAGCCTGCTGCCGATTATGAGCTTGCGGCCAGCAGTCTTTTTGCCGCCAATGCCAGGGAAGTGAAAACCCGGACGGATAAGGCCGGTAAGGGCGTTGTGCTTCTGGAAGAGTTTTATGGCCCCTGGATTGTGAAGGCCAGCCGCAGTTTTCCCGCCACAGGGGATATGGCGAATAAATGCGAAAGCATCAGCTATACGGCTACCATGACCTTTGCTCTGCCCTTTGTCAGAGGCCATTAAGGGGTTCTGAAACGAAAAAACTGGATAAAATCAAAAAAAGAAAAGGGAGTTTTGTGTTCCGACAGGGAACCCAGCTCCCTTTGTTGTTTGAATCCGGGGTCATAAGAAATTTTCTTTAAGTTTCTTCCTTTTTCTGCGCATCCACAAGGGTCATGGCAGAGGCCATGGCCTGGGCAAAGGTCGGGTAGAAATTTTCTTTGCCGATGGAGCGGGTAATCTGCATGAGATCCATGACCCGGCGTACATCCGGATGCACACCGGAAAGAAAGACCTGGATTTTCTGTTTTCGGATGCGCTCAATGGCAATGTCCAGGGCATGGGCTGCTGTCGCATCAATGGATTTGACCTGCCGCAGTCTCAGGATCAGTACCATGGGGGGGGTATTGAGAAACTGCAGAACATCAAGGAAGCGGTTGGCCACACCAAAGAAAAAGGGGCCTTCAATTTCATAAACCTGTATGGCGTCTTCGTGGGACTTGGAAAGCGTTCCGTTTTCCGGTGGCAGGGGGGGATGCAGGCTCAGGTGGGTCAGCGTACTCATGCGCCGCATGAAGAGCAGGGCCGCCAGTACCACCCCGACCTGAACCGCCACCGTGAGGTCCACAAGGATGGTAAGGGAAAAGGTGGTGAGCATGACAAGGATATCTTCTGCGGGTGCTTTCATCAGGGAAATGAACTTATGGACTTCGCCCATATCCCAGGCCACCATGATCAGAACCCCCGCAAGACAGGCCATGGGAATGCGGGAGGCAAGGGGAGCGATGAAAAGTATGCAGAGCAGCAGCACCAGGGCATGGATCATGCCCGCCGCAGGAGATTGCGCACCTGCGCGGATGTTGGTGGCGGTTCTGGCGATGGCGCCGGTTGCCGGAATACCGCCGAAGCAGGCGGAAGCCACATTGGCGACACCCTGAGCGACAAGCTCCGTATCGGGTTTGTGGCGTTTTCCTGTCATGCCATCGGCCACGGTGGCGCTGAGCAGGGATTCAATGCCGCCGAGAAGGGCAATGGTAAAGGCGCTGGGAATCATGATGGGGATAAGCTCCCAGAGGTTTGCGGGTATGGAAAAACGGGGAAGACCCGCAGGTATGCCCCCGAAACGGGAGCCAATGGTGGCCACATCCAGCTGAAGCAGAAGGGAAAGCCCGGTGGCGCAGAGAATGCCTGCTATGTGGGAAGGGAGTTTAGGCATTTTCCGGCGGACCAGGATCATGATGAAGAGGGTAAAAAGGGTGAGGGCGAAGCTTTCCGGGTCGGTATCCTGGATGTTACTGAAGGCGTGCAGAACGCGGTCGAGAAATTTTGCCCCTTGGCTGGTGGTTTCAAGGCCCAGTGCCTCTTTGAGCTGGGTTGAAAAGATAAAAAGGGCGATGCCCGCCGTAAAACCTGTGGTAACGGGGTAGGGGATATACTTGAGCATCTGGCCTAAGCGAAAAACCCCCATGAAAAAGAGAATGATCCCCGCAAGGAGCGTGGCAACGGCAAGCCCCTCATACCCATGCTGGGCCATGATGCCTGCGATGATGGCGACAAAGGCTCCGGTCGGGCCTCCGATCTGAAAGCGGGAACCGCCGAGAAGGGAGATGAGAAAGCCCGCCACAATGGCGGTAAAAAGTCCCTGTTCCGGAGAACATCCCGATGCAATGGCAAAGGCAATGGCAAGGGGCAGGGCCACAATGCCCACGGTGAGACCTGCGCCAAGATCCTGAACGATTTTGTCGGGAAAATAGGTTCTCGAAAAAAGGATGCGGCTTTCGGGTTGAAAATGTTCCGTGAGATAGCGGAACAAAGAGAAATGCATGGGATCAGCCTCCATGAATGCTGGTATAAAACCACACACGCAGGCTCAGGTCGGGCTCTTGGAGTCAGGCCGAGTCGGTTTTTCGGAGCCATGTTGGGCCTCGCCCCTTGGCCTGTCAAGGGATTTGTTATACGGTTTGTCAGCTCAGGGAAAAGGGCCCCATGGCGGATACAAAATGGCGGATTCTGAATCATTCTGGGCATTCCTTGGGCTTGGGTTCTCAGGCCGCAGGAGATTTTTTTGTTTTGGGAAGGCTTTGTGTTTCATTCCCAGAGATTTTGAACTTCTTTTCGGGAAAATTCTGCCATGCACCCCACACTGAGTACCATCGGTCTTCTTCTTATCAGCAATGTCTTCATGACCTTTGCCTGGTACGCCCATCTCAAAAACTTAAATCACAGGCACTGGATCATTGCAGCCCTCATCAGCTGGGGCATTGCGCTTTTTGAGTATCTCTTCCAGGTGCCCGCCAACCGCATTGGCCATCAGGTCATGCGGGTGGGCGAGCTGAAAATTCTGCAGGAGGTCATCACTCTTTCTGTTTTTGTTCCTTTTTCCATTTTTTATTTAAAAGAGCGCCTCACCCTGGATTATCTCTGGGCCGGTCTCTGCCTTATGGGTGCGGTTTTTTTTCTTTTCCGCAGCCGCATCATGGGCGGATGAGAAAAGGATCAGGAGGAGGGGGGCGTGGTATTGGGGCAAGGTCTGGAGTGAGGAGGCCTGGGAGGGAAAAAGACAGGGGCCGGGCCGTTTTTCAGATGGCGGACCGGCTCCTGTCACAGATTTTCATTTGTTATAGCCATGGGTTCTTTTCTGCGGCGGCGGAGAAACCTTACCAGCCCCGGTGAGAAATGATGTTCTGCATTTCTGCAAGGCGGATGCGCTCTTGGTGTGCGGCCTTGATGGCAAAGGCATCCTGGATTTTCAAGGCCAGATCTTCGGTTTCTGTGGGTTTCATGAGAAAATCAAAGGCCCCCTGTTTCATACCCTCAATGGCAATTTCCACGGTGGCCTGTCCGGTAAGCAGAATCACCTGAATGAGGGGGTTGATTTTCTTGATTTCCTTGAGGACATCCAGACCGGAAATTCCGGGCATCTGGATGTCCAGCACCACAACATCTGTACCCTGGGGTGTTTGGGTGATGGTTTCCAGGCAGTCTTTGCCGCTGTAGGCGACGTTTACGGCGAAGTTCCGCATGGAAAGTCTTTCGGCGAGGGCGTCCGCAAAGGGCGCTTCGTCGTCCACAAGAAAGGCTTTGATTTTCATGTTGGCTCCTTGGGGGACAAGCCCCGCTTTTTTGTGTATGCGGTTTATAAAGACAGATTCCTTTTTTCCCGAATCCGTGCATAGGCCTTTTTCATGGTAGTGGTGAGAAGGTCGATGTCTGTGGGTTTCTGGAGATAGGCAAAGGCCCCCATTTCCATGCAGCGCTGCCGGTCGTTTTCCGTTCCGTGGCCGGTCAGGATAATGACTTCAATGTCGGGGTTGGTTTTTTTCACCTTGGCGAGGATTTCAAATCCGTCCACACCGGGCATCTTGAGATCCAGCACCATGACTTCCGGAGTTTCCTCTTCAAGGAGTCCCAGGGCTTCTTCTCCGGAGTAAACGGCATGGCTGGGCACATCCCGCATGCGGAGCCGTTCGGAGAGAGTCTGCACAAACTCCTGCTCATCATCCACCAGAAGTACCTTATAACTCATGTCAAAATCATATTTGCGATAGATGTCCGCCTGATGGAATTTCTGTCCGATGCAGGTCTCCACTTCCCGGACTCCTTCCACGGAAGAGGCGATTCTCTGCAGCTCCTTTTCCAGCATGGAAAGGAGGGTGACCTTTTTTTCGATGGTGATCCGGACTTTGCCGCTGGAGGCGCTGACGGAAACGCTGTGTCCTTCACTGGCGAGGGCCAACTCCACGCGGGCTGCAAGGCGAAAATCCTCCATGGCCCTGCGGCTGATGTCTGTGATCTGAACAGCCGGATTGTCCATTTGTTCGAGGATGCGGGCCAGGGGGTCTGCGGTTTTGTCCATGGGCAGAACCATATCGTAGCGTGCCGCATCCCAGGGGCTTTTGTCCCAGATGTGCTTGGCCCAGATAAAGGCGTTTTCGTCGGTCTGGCGGATTTCCTTGAGGGCTTCTTTCTCAGCAATGCCCCTGGATTTGGCCTGTTCCAGACGCCAGTTCTGATCGGCAATGAGGAGAACCCGGAGTACATGGGTGACGGAAGGAGGGAAGAGCAGGGCTGTGTGGCCTGTGAAAATCTGAGCTTCGGTTTCCAGCACGTCCGCAAGGGTTGCCTTGAGACAGGCCACAGCCCTTTCCTTTTCATGGGTGAAGGTGTTGAAGACGCTGGCTTTGTCATAAAGGGCTTTTTCAAGAACAGTGGGCCGGATGTCATGCTGCTTGGCGCAGATGGCGATAATATCCGCATCCCGGAAGAGGCGGGAGTGGGTTTTCTGGCGGAATGCTTCAAGGATGGATTCGCTACCTGCATAGCGTCCGCTGAAAAGGGAGAGGATGGTCATGGGTTACTCCTTGCAAGATATACGCATGGGCCCTTGGTGGTTTTTTATTCGCCTGATTCGCAGTGCAGGGTCTGGGCCAAAACCCTGGGCCGCTTTTCTCTGGCTTGTTTTTGGGTGGACGCCCACCCCCTTGCGTGGGCTTGGGATGTAAAGCGTTTCTTTGTTACTGAAAAGGCTTTTTTCCGTGTTTCTCAAGGGAAAAAATGTAGCATAATTTAACGGTAATCGTTTTTTATTTTTAAAAGACCTGAGTCGGGTTCCTTGGTGGACAGAGGCTGTCCATTTTCATTTTTGGGGTAAAACCCTGGCCTCCGCTCCAGGCATTTTTTCATCCATGGATCTCAGGCCGTTTTCAGGGGAACGGCTTGTTTGATTTTGTGGATCAGGTCTTCGATGCGCAGGGGTTTCATGAGGTAATCAAAGGCCCCCAGGCGCATGCCTTCCGTTCCTTCCCGCGTGGAGCCGTGGCCTGTGAGAAGAAGAACAGGAATCTGGGGTCGGATTTCCTTGATCCGGGCCAGAACATGGAGGCCGTTCATGCCGGGCATCATAAGATCCAGGATGACAAGGTCAAATTCCTGATGGATGAAGCGCTGGAGAGCAGCCTCGCCATCCTGGGATATGCTGACCCCGTAGCCGCGGAGCTCCAGCCTTTCTGCCAGGGTCACGACGAATTCCTGCTCATCGTCCACGAGCAGGATGTTCAGTTTTTTCATAGTTCTGTCCTTTCATTGGTGGCCTCAGCCAGCCCTTGGAGCGGCAGGGCGATGGTAAAGGCACTGCCTTTGCCCGCCTGGCTGCGGACCTGAATATCCCCCCCCAGTTTCTGAATGATGCCATAGGTGATGGAAAGGCCAAGTCCCGTACCATTGCCTTTTTTTGTGGAAAAAAACGGATCGAAGATATGTTTTTGAACCTCATCGTTCATGCCGCAGCCATTGTCTTCTATGGTGGCCATGATTCTTTTACGTTTTTCATCATAACGGGTGCGCATGCAGATGCAGCCCCCGTTTTCCACTGCGGCAAAGGCGTTGGTGAGAAGGTTGAGAAAAACCTGCTGGAGCTGTCCCTTATCTGAAACGAGGGTGGGCAGGGAAGGATCCAGGTCGCGCTGGATGTCGATCTGGCGGTAGATGGACTCCCGTTCCAGAAAGCCCAGGGTATCCTGAAGGACGTTGTTGATGCTGAGTTCCTCAAACTGCACGTCAATGCGTTTTGCAAAACCGAGCAGGCGATGTGTGATGGTCTGGCAGCGTTCAACGGACTGGAGAATGTTTTCCGTGAGAGCCAGAAAGCGATCCTGACGTTCAAAGGATTCGGAAAGCGCTACCAGATCTTTCATAAGACCGGCCTTTTCATTGATGATGGCCAGAGGATTGTTGATTTCATGGGCAACCCCTGCGGCCAGTCGGCCGATGGAGGAGAGTTTCTGGGTATGCTGGAGTTCCTGCAGGGCCCTGGATCGTTTTTCATCGGCATTGCGGATTCGCAGGACCAGCATATCAGCGACCCCCACAACGGCAAGGATTACGCCAAAGGCGCCTACGCAGAAGAGGACGAGCATTTCCCCTTTGAGGGCGTAAAAGCTGTGGAGAAGAACGGAAAGGGGCTTGACAATAACGAGGGTGTAATCCGCGCGTACGGGCGCAAAAGCCACCAGAACATCCTGGCCCAGAGGGTCCTGGATCTGGGTGATGTAGGTGCTGTGAATGCCTGTGGGAACCTCCAGGGGACATTTTTCAAGGACTTTTCCATAAAATCGGGAGTTTGTCTGTAGAATGCCTGCATGATTGACAAGGAAGGCGTCGGATTCCGGGCGCAGGGCCATGGTTGCGATGAGGGCCTCGTAGCGTCCTGTGTCGATGGTGGCCCGGATAAACCAGGTGCGCCCATCTTCGGCCATGCGCTGTACGATGATGACCACATGGGGAAATTTACGGTAGCCCATGAAGACATCGGAAATATAGACCCCGCGCACGGAAACCTCATGAAAGGAGGGTTGCTGGGAGTAATCGTTGCCCAGCAGGTCATAGGGACCGGCATAGGCCATGAGAATGCCTGTGCTGCTGATGAGTCCAAGATCAATGAAGCCCCCGAATTCGGAACGCATGGTGCGCAAGACCCGCTGGAGGGTGTGTTCGTTTCGCAGCTCTTCGTAGGTATAGGCGCTGGCAATGAAGCGGACCGTGGAGAGACGTTCCTCGATGAAGAGTTCAAAGGCGTGGCGGGTGTCTTCGGCCATGACATGGATGGGGCGCTTGATTTCACTTTCAACGTTGTTGCGGTACTGGCGATAATTGATGCCTGCCATGAGGGCCAGGGGAACAATGCAGACCAGGCTCATGATGAGAATGATGTTGCGTTTCAGGGTGACATAGCGCTGTGGCGAGGTGCTGTCTTCCGGAAAGGTGAGCATGGCGTTCACAGCTTTATGCCAGAGGTTTCTCAGAAGCATCCTCTTCCTCCATGGGACGTTTTGGGATTTACGCCTGTGCGGGGTGTTCGGATATGGGGACAGAGGGAAGGGCGATGGGAAAAATGCGGGTGCGTCTGGAAAAACATTTTTTTGTGAAAAAAAAGATCAGGAAAAATATTTTCCGGGCGATACCCAGAAGCCGGGATGCCTTGCCGGGATGGAAGAAGGCTGTGGAAACGTTCATTGTGCGTGAAGGGCATGTCGTACTCCGTAGACCTGAATGAAATGGCTTTTTTTATCTTTTTTGTATTCCTAGTATAAAGTAGCTTTTGAAGCAAGTCTCTTGTATTTTACGTTGACAGAAAATCCAGGCTTCATATAGGCTATGGCGTCTTTGCTTTTTCATAGGAAATTCAGTGGGTGCGGCGGATTTTAATTTTTGCGCCCGGAATTCTGTTTTCTTTCTATGGTTTAAAAAGGAGAATAAACTCCGATGGTATTTTTTTGTTTCAATATGATGTTTAAGTCATTTTGACATGATGAGAACATGAAACATTTCGGAACGTATTTTCGAAATGAGTGGTTGAGGGGCTTTTCGTAAGGGGTGCCGCAGAACGAGGGGTGGTTTGTGGCGAAGTGAACTTTGTGACAGATGAGGGAAGACGGTATGCTGACAAAAATTTTTCCGTTTCTGGTGTGGTTCCGGGACTATGACCGGGAGAAATTCAAGATTGATTTCATTGCAGGGCTTACCGTGGCCCTGGTTCTCATTCCCCAGTCCATGGCCTATGCCCAGCTGGCGGGCATGCCCGCCTATTATGGCCTGTACGCGGCCTTTCTGCCTCCCATGGTGGCGGCCCTGTTTGGTTCCAGCAGACAGCTTCAGACCGGGCCTGTGGCGGTGGTTTCCCTGATGACAGCCGCTTCGCTGGAGCCTTTGGCCACAGCAGGCAGTGAGGCCTTCATCGCCTATGCCATTCTGCTTTCCCTGACCGTGGGCGTGTTTCAGTTTCTGTTGGGGGTGCTGCGCCTGGGGTTGGTTGTGAACTTTCTTTCCCATCCTGTGGTGAACGGTTTTACCAATGCCGCAGCCATCATCATTGCCTCCAGCCAGTTTTCCAAGCTTTTTGGTGTGTACGTGGATAAGGCGGAACACCATTATGAAACAATTTTATGGGTGATCCGGGCCGCCATGCACTATACCCACTGGCCCACCCTGGCCATGGGCCTTTTTGCCATTGCCATCATGGTCATTTTGAAACGTGTGAATCCAAGAATCCCCAATGTTCTGGTTGCGGTTGTGGTGACAACCCTTCTGAGTTGGGGCCTGGGGTTTCAGAAGGATACCTCGGTTCCCCTGGAAAGCATTCGTGTGGAGGAGATGCGCGAAGAGGTCCTGGCCTTCAACGGGGTGACGGAAAAAATCCGGGAATTGGGGGAAAAGCGGACCCTTCTCAATCGGCAACTGAAAGAACTTGAGGAAAACAAGGCCGATGCGGTGGCGCTTCTGGAACAGCACCACAAGCTGACCCTACTTGCCAGGGATATGGATGAGGCCATGGAAAAGCAGCATGAAATCCGGGAAAATCTCAGGCTCTACCTGCTGAAAGCCGTGCCGGACAAGGAGGGCGGAAGGGTTTTTTATGAAAAGAGCCGGATTCCTCCGGAGCTGAGGCCGGAAAAGGGGGTATGGCGTCTTAAGGTGGGAAATCGTCTTCTTTCCGAGAGCTCCTTATACCTTATGGGGGCTGGTGCTGTGGTGGGAGAGGTTCCCAAGGGACTGCCCGCCTTCGGGATTCCCAAGGTCAGCATGGCGGCCCTGATGCAGCTGCTTCCCTATGCGGTGATTATTTCCCTTCTTGGCTTTATGGAAGCCATTTCCATCGCCAAGGCCATGGCCGCCAAAACAGGCCAGAAGCTGGATCCCAACCAGGAACTCATTGGTCAGGGGCTTGCCAATATGGTGGGGGCCATCGGTCAGAGCTATCCGGCTTCCGGTTCTTTTTCCCGCTCCGCGGTGAATCTTCAGGCCGGTGCGGTGACCGGGCTTTCCAGTGTGGTGACAAGCTGTGTTGTGGTACTGACCCTGCTTTTCTTCACCCCTCTTCTGTATCACCTGCCCCAGGCTGTGCTGGCGGCTGTGATCATGATGGCGGTTATCGGTCTCATTAACGTATCTGGTTTCATCCATGCCTGGAAGGCCCAGCCATCGGACGGTATTATCAGCATCATTTCCTTTGCCTGTACCCTGATTTTTGCACCTCACCTGGACAAGGGCATCATGGTCGGCGTGGTGCTGAGTCTTCTGGTTTTTCTGTTTCGCACCATGCGCCCCACCGTGGCCAGCCTGTCCATGGATGACACCATGACCCTGCGCTGCGCCCGGATCTACGAATTGCAGGAATGTCCCCATGTGGCAGTGATCCGTTTTGACGGAACTCTCTTTTTTGCCAATGCCTCCTATCTGGAAGATCAGGTGCTGGCCATTCAGAACGCCAAGCCCCAGCTGAAGCATATGCTTGTGGTGTGTGATGGCATCAATGACATGGACGCTTCTGGCGAGGAAACCCTGGCCCTGCTCATTGAGCGGGTGAGGGCCAGAGGGCAGGATATTTCCTTTTGCGGTGTGAAAGAAAAGGTCATGGCCGTTTTCAAAAGAACCCATCTTCTGGAAAAAATCGGGGAAGAACACATCTATGGCAATGCCCAGGATGCTGTGGAGGATATTTTCCGTAAAACCCACAAGGACGGCAGTGTCTATACCTGTCCGCTGGTCAATTATGTGCCGGAGCCCCATGCGCATTTGCGTTGAGGGCTTCATGGGCGAATCGGCCACTCTTAGGGGATGGATGGCCTGATGGTTTGCCCTGTTGTGTTCATCCCTCATCGAATCAATCTCACTAACCAAATTTTTAAAAAGGAAGGGCAACAATGGAAAAGGCGTATGCAAACCCGGGTCCTCTGGGGCTGATGGGTTTTGGCATGACAACGATTTTACTGAACATCCACAATGCGGGGTTTTATCCTGTCAGCGCCATGATCCTGGCCATGGGGCTGTTTTACGGAGGTCTGGCCCAGATCATTGTGGGCATCATGGAGTTTCGGAAGGGGAATACCTTCGGCACAACGGCCTTTACTTCCTATGGACTTTTCTGGCTGACCCTGGTCTTTCTCATGGTGATGCCGAAAATGGGATGGGCAGACCCGACGCCCCATGGTTACATGGCCTGGTATCTTTTACTTTGGGGGATTTTTACCCTGTTTATGTTTTTCGGGACGCTTACTGGAAGCCGGGGATTGCAGTTTGTTTTTTTAAGCCTGACCGTTCTTTTTTTTCTTCTGGCAGCGCGGGATTTTACAGGATCTGGCTTCATGGGCCGCATTGCAGGTTTTGAAGGCATTGTATGTGGAGCCAGCGCCATTTATCTGGCTATGGCAGAGGTGCTGAATGAGCAATTCGGGCGCACCGTCCTTCCCATAGGCGAGCCTGCCTGAAAAAAACGTCGGCTGAATCATGGATACGAAGGGCAGAGGAGGCCGCAGCCCAGGGTGACTGGGGACCTCCTTTGTCCTGAGGCGTACGGGGATTTCCATGGTTTTTTTCTGATATACCCCCAAGAAAGCCTGGAGGTAATATGCAACAACTTGAAATACTCCTTGATCGCATCCTTTCCCGGGTGAACCTGAACCTGAGACCTTTTCATTTCAAGGCCGATGAGTCCATTCGGGATCTGATTCCCGCAGAAAAGCTGATCCGGTTTTATGGCTTTTACGGTGTGACCAGCCAGCATCCTCTCCAGTTCAATTTTTCCAGATCCAATGTGGGTGGCAGTTATTTCCTTGGAAAATGTGTGGTGGACCACTCCATTCTCCATAAATGTGATATCCGTGGGGATGAATTAAAGCGCAAAGGCGATACCTTTGAGCATAACGGGGGCGCCATTGTTCTAGGGGATGATGAAATCATCCGTATCCGGGACAGTTTTTTAATCCACACCCTTGTCCATAATTATTCCCATGATCCGGAGCATCCGGAAGAGTTTCTGATTCAGAACACGGCGGCGGCCCATTACGCCAATATCCACGGAGCCCCCGTGGAAGGCTGTTTTCTCGGGCCCTTTGCCACGGTGGACCTGTGCACCCTGCATGGTTGCAAGATCGGCACCTTTTCCTATGTACAGGCCGGGGATCTTTTTCATGAAAATATTCCCGATGGAACCATCTGGATCCGAAAAAACACCTTTGAATTCATCTACCGTTTTGATCCGGATTTCCTTAGTCCCTATATTCGTTTCGAGCCGGGCAAACTGCCCGAAGGGATTATCATGGATTTTGTGGAAAGTCGGAAGGAGGGGTTTCAGGAGGTTTTTGAGAATCCCTACAGCGAACTTCCCATTGATGTGCCCGAAGGCAGCGCGGTGAGTTCTTATGCGGTGATCCGGGGGCAGACGGTGGTGGAAGGCGCGGTGCTGGTTTCCCAGCGGGCCTATCTGGACAGTGCCTGGATGGGGCCTGGGGCCAATGCCCAGGAAAACTCTTACATCATCAATTCCAGGCTTGAAAAGAACGATGTCACGGCCCATGGCGCAAAAATTATCAACGCCCATCTGGCGGAAAGGGTTTTTGTGGGCTTCAATTCCTTTATTCGGGGTGGGGAAAATGCACCCTTGAAAATCGGAAAAGGTTGTATCGTGATGCCGCATACCATCATGGATCTGGAAGAAGGACTTGAAATTCCTCAGGAGACGGCGGTGTGGGGTCTGATCCGCAATGCGGAAGACTTAAAAAAACATAGCATGGCTTTGAAAGACCTTGAAAAGGTTAATGGCGAGGTAGGGCTTGGCAACATGAAGTTTAAAGGAAGCGGGAAGGATTTTGTGGATGTTTTCAGACGCAGAATCGACCATGTCCTGGAAGTTAATGGCGCCTACTACCTGGAAACAGGACAGAAGGGCCATGCCCAGGACGATGGTTTCATCTCCTTTAACACCATTCAACCCTATCTCACAGGCCGTTACAAGGGGCTTTTTCCCACCATTGACATCCGGCCCTGACAGAGGCTCTCAGGGGGGTGTACCATTGGGCAGTGCCCTGGGCAGGGTAAGGGTGAAACAAGCCCCTTCTCCGGGTCGGCTTGAAACCTCAAGCTCACCTCCCAGATGATGGGAAAGATCCCGGCAGAGGTAAAGCCCGAGCCCCGTGCCCTTGCCCTGGGGTTTGGTGGTGAAAAAAGGATCAAAAATGCGTTTTTTCACGCTTTCGGGAATACCGGGACCCGTATCCTGCACCTGGATGGTCACTTTCCCCGTATCGGTGAGCTGAGAGGAAAGGGTGACGCAGCCCCCCTTGGGTGTGGCCTGAATGGCGTTTTCCACCAGGTTGACCAGAATCTGGCGGAGCTTGTGGGGGTCGGTGATGAGGGTGAAGGGGGTGTCTTCCTCCACATGGATGGCCACCTCGTTTTCCGGGTGAATGCTGCGGCACAGGGAGGCCAGCTCCATCAGATAGCCCGGCATGTCACAGATGGTGGGTGCTTCGCTTTCCTTTCTTACCATGCCAAGAAGCTGATGGGTGATGCGGCGGGCCCGATCCACGGCGGTCTGGATGATTTCCGAAGCACGGGTGAGGCTTGCGTTTTCGGGAAGATCCCGCATGGAGGGCCTTGCCATCACCTGGCCGATCCAGCCTGCGGCTTCGTTGATAATGGCAAGGGGATTGTTGATTTCGTGGGCCACCCCTGTGGCGAGGGTGCCCACGGTGGCAAGTTTTTCCGCCTGAAGGGCCCTTTCCTCCAGCTGTTTGCGCAACTCGCCTTCCACTTGCCTTTCCTTACGTCTTCTCACCGCAGCCGCAGCCTGACGCACCTTGCTTTCAATGTGGTCAATTTCCACAGGCTTGGTGATGTAGTCAAAGGCTCCCGCCCGAATGCCCTCCACCCCGTCCCGCAGATCCCCATGGCCTGTGAGCAGGATGACCTCCTTGTCCGGATGGTTTTCCAGAATGCGGGCCAGAAGTTCATGGCCGGACATTTCCGGCATACGCACATCGGAGATCACCACGTCCACGGGTTCGCGGGCCAGAATCTCCAGAGCCTGCTTTGCGCAAGCCACGGGATGAACCTTGATTTCCCTTTTTTCCAGGCGTTTGGCCAGGGTATCCCGGAAAGCCGCTTCGTCGTCCACCAGCACAAGGGAAATGTCATGATAACGTCTTCCGGTATTGGGCATGGGCGTATCCTTATTTCATGGCGTTCTCAATGGCTTTCAGCATGGTTTCCAGCTCGCAGGGTTTGGTGAGGTAGTCTGAGGCCCCGATTTCCAGGGCCTCTTTCCTTGCCTCTTCACTGCCATGGCCCGTGAGCATGATGACAGCAGTTTCCGGAGCCATGCGCCGGAATATTTTCAAGACTTCCATGCCGTCCATGTCTTCCATTTTCAGGTCCAGGATGGCCACATCCGCCTCCTCCCGACGCAGGAGGCGGATGGCTTCCGTACCGCTGGTGGCCCGAGAAACGGAATATCCTCTTTTTTCGAGACGATTTCCGAGAACCCGGACAAAGCCGGATTCATCATCCACAAGGAGCAGGCGGCAGGGTTCGGGCATCAGTCCCCCCTCCGGGCGGCGATCCCCTGAGCGCGGGCATTGATGATTTTTTCTTCATGGGCGCGCTTGCGGGCCGTGGCCTCATCCACCTTCTGGGTGAGAATGTCGATGTCGCAGGGCTTCATGAGATAATCAAAGGCCCCCTGTTTCATGCCGTCAATGGCGGATTCCACGGTGGCATGGCCTGTGAGCATGATGACCTCCACAAGGGGGAACCGCTGCTTGATCAGGGAGAGGGTTTCAAGGCCGTCCATGCCGGGCATTTTCACATCCAGCACCACCACATCAATCCAGGCGTTTTCCGCAAGAACACTCAGGGCCTCGTTGCCGGAAAATGCGGTGGCCAGCTTGAACTCCCTTTTTTCCAGGCGCTTGGAAAGGGTTTCCACAAATCCGGTTTCATCGTCTGTGAGAAGAACTTTACGCTGGGTCATGGTCTCTGCTCCTTTGAGTCTTGGGGTTATGAGTCTTTCATGGATTCGGAGATGCGGAATTTTCCTCCGCGGAGATTCGTGCGGGCAGCAGAATGCGGAAGGTGGATCCTGCTCCCATCATGCTTTCAACTTCAAGTTTGCCGCCCATGGCGGAAATAATACCGTAACAGATGGAAAGGCCGAGACCCGTTCCCTTGCCCACGGGTTTGGTGGTGAAAAAGGGATCAAAGATCCGTTTCAGGTTGGCCTCCGGAATGCCGGGGCCGGTATCGGAAACCAGAACTTCAATGAAGTCATCGTGGTTGATACTTTCAAAGCTCAAGGATCCGCCTTCGGATTCCATGGCGTCAATGGCATTGTTGGCAAGGTTCAGGATCACCTGCTGCACTTCCGTCCTGGAGGCGAGAACCGGATGCAGATCCGGGGCAAGCCGGGTTTCCACGTTCACCTGGGCGTAGCGGGCCCTGGGCTCGCAGAGGGGCAGAATTTCCCGGATCATATCATTGATCTGTACAACCTCGGTTGTGGATTCGGATTTCCGGGCAAAGGTTAAGAGTTTTCGGGTGATTTCCTTGCAGCGTTGGCCCTGGGTGCGGATCTGGCCCAAAGAAGCCTTGAATTCCTGAATATTTTTAATGCTCTGGGGATCTTCATCGGCCAGAAGGTCATCAATCCATCCGGCTTCTTCCACCATGATGGCCACGGGGTTATTGATTTCATGGGCAATGCCCGCAGCCAGCTCGCCGATGGAGGCGAGTTTGCCTGTTTCAATGACCTGACGGTTCATGAGCTGCTTTTCCGTTTCCTTCCTCTGAAGGGTAAGGACCAGTTTTCTGGAAAAGCGGGTGGCAAGGAAGGCAATGACCAGGGCGCAGCCCAGAAAGAGCAGGATGCCGATTTTTCGGATTTTGTGGAGGTCGGAGAAAGCATCGGATTCGGGCTGCTGGGAAATGAGCATCCAGTCTTCATTTTTAAGAAAACCCGCCACATAGATCTGTTTTTGCCCGTTTTTGTCCCTTCCCTGGTGGAAAATCAGGGAGTCTCCGGAACGGGTGCTGAGCAGCTTCTGGTACACCTGGGTGTGGGGGTTGATATCCTGCAGAGGCCGGGTCTGCAGCTCGCCTTTTCGGTTGAGGATGCAGACAAAACCGCTTTTTCCGATTTTAAGGTTGCGGACCATGGTGTTAAAGGCCTCAAAGTCAATGGTGGCCCTCAGAATCCACGGATAGCCTTCCTTATCGTGGGTGCGAACCATGACAATGAAGTGGGGCATGCCCCGCAGGCCCAGGAAGACATCGCTCACGGCCTGGGGTTTTTCCCTGAATTCCTGAAACCATTCCGCTTTGCTGTAATCCGCAGGTCCCAGGCGAAAGGGGCCTGCATAACTGACCAGGCGGCCGTCTGTGGCGGACACGAGGCCCAGATCCTCAAACACAGGACCATACACGCGGCGCAGTCTGCGCAGGTGGGCTTCCATGACCTGGGGATCCTGCAGGTCTTCGGGTGGGGAAAACAGGACAAGACTCTGGAGATTGGCGGTTTTTTCCCGGAGAAAGGCGTCAATCTCTGTGCGGTTGTACTCCACAATGGCGCTGAGGGTGGTGTGGATTTTTTCCCTTGTGGCCTGGTCGTACTGGTTAAGGGTGATGGCGAGCACCAGAAGAATGGGCGCAAGGCTGATGACCAGGGCGGTAATGAGGATGCGCCGGGCAAGTCGCGCATAGGCGTCTTTTTCTTTGGCGACATCTCCCTGTATGGAGGGCAGGGGGATGAAGGCCTGGGGATTGGGGTGGCTTTTGTTTTTTTTCATCTTACACGTCCCCCTGACGCTGGATGCGGGTTTCAATGAGTCTGCGGATGCGGATATGGCTGCTGTCGTTTTTTTCCAGAAAAATAAGCAGGGGAGGCAGGGGCATCTCCTGTTTATGCCGTTCTCTGGCGTGCAGGGAGTGCAGCACCAGAGGCGTTGCCGGAAGCTGCATGTGCAGGGCCGCCAGTAAATCCTCCCTTCGGATGTCCGCCAGATCCGGATCCAGAACCACAAGGTCCGGTGTAACGCCTCTTTTTACGTCCTGCTGAATTCTTTCCATGAGAGCATGCCCTGTGCAGAAGGCATGGGCCCTGCAAGGCAGCATGCGCAGTTCTCGTTGAAGAAGCTGGCAGATATGGGGACTGGGATCCGCAAAAAGCACATAAAGGCATGGGACCATGGGATCTTCCTTCCTTGGGGGGTGAATGCCATTTGCCCCCGTGTGTTGCCAGCCTGTCTGGCCTTGGTCAAAAATGCAAAGATGGGGCCGAAGTTTAAAAAAATCGTAAAATATCCGGAAAAACTCTTTTTTCGGTGCTTTATGGCGCAAAGGCCGACTTTTCTGGGTGAGAGCTTTTCCCATGCCGACAGGCGTTGCTTTACAGGGTGACAAAAAAACGGACACATTGGATTCAGACACCGGCAGGAACAGGCCAGGGCGTAAAGGAGGGAGGCAGGCCTGTATTCTCATGTATTTGCAAGGTGGATGCCATGTGGCTTCTGTCTTTCCATGTAAGGCATTTCATGGGTTTTTCTCATGTCCGGGTGTCTGGGGAATTGGCAGGATGCAGGAGAAGTGTCATGGGGATGGACGCTTGTGCGGAGAAAGGGGCTTTTGGAATAAAAAGCCCCCCATGCTGCAATGTGAAAGACATGGGGGGCAGACAGGGTGGATGGGGAATTTTGCAGTCTTGTTTTTTTAAAACCGTATGCTTTTTTCCAGTCGGTCGAGGCGGGAGCGTTCTTCCGCCTTTCGGATACGAGCCTCGCGTTTTCGTTTGACTTCCCGTGCGTCGTGGATTTTTTCCAGAAGATCGGCAAAATCGTAGGGTTTCAGGGCATAGTCAAAGGCACCCCGTTTCATGCCTTCCACGGCGGTTTCCGTGGAGCCGTGGCCGGTGAGGAGAATGACTTCCGTTGAAATGTGGTCGGATTTGATCTGGCGCAGCACCTGAAGACCATCCATGCCGGGCATGCGGATATCGAGAATCAGTACGTCGTAGGGATGGGTGTCCAGCATTTCCATGCAGCCTTTTCCGTCATGGGCGGCGTGGGCCAGATGGCCTGCCTCTTCAAGGCGCAGGCAGAGCATTTCCGTAAAGTCTTTTTCATCGTCCACCACAAGGATACGCAAAGGGTCCATGGGGTCTCCTTTTTCTGCGGCATGACGCCGCATTTTTATGATTGCGGAGGCGGCCTGTTCTTAAGGGCCTGCAAAAAAATCCCAGATCAGGGGATAAAGATAATAGAAAATCATCATAACCGCCACACTGGCGGGCCAGAACCAGGATTTTTTTAAAAAGGCCGGGTTCCAGGTGTTTTTTCCCCTGGGCAGGTGATGCAGGGGCCGGAGCAGGTCATAGAGATGGTCGGCCTCGGTTTTGGTTCTGGCCTGGGCTTCGTTGTTCATGCCATCCAGAGCGGGGCTTTGGGTTTTGTCCTTGCTTCCGGCCATGGGAACCTCCTTCATAAGAATGATCAGTACACGCCGATCATGGGCCAGTAAACCAGGGCGGCGATGGTGGCCACCACAAGGAGAATCAGGCACCAGGGTACGGCGACCTTGATGAAATCAACCTGGGTGAAATAGCCTGCACTGTAAGCAATGATGGTGGGCGGGCACCCGATGACCAGCATGATAAAGGACGTGGTCATGGGAGCGAGAAGTGCCACAGCCACCGGTGACATCCCCAGCATGTCCGCCATGGGCAGGGTGATGGGAAGCGTCAGGGCCACGGCCGCGGAGTTGCTCATGAGGCTGGAGAGGAAGGAGCCGAAAAGACCTAAGCCGTAAAACACGGTGAAGCTGCTCCTGCCTTCCAGCAGCGGCAATATGCTTTCTGCAAGAAACTGGCCTGCGCCGGTGGTGAGCATGGCCATACCTAAGGAAACGCCCGCGCCAAAGACAATCCAGGATTCCCAGGGGAACTTGTCACAGATGGTTTTAAAGGAAACCCAGCCCGGAGCGCAGAAGCCGATCATGGCCATGCAGGCCACCACACTCACATGCCAGCCTGTGATGTCTCCGAGAAACCAGAGCACAAAGGCACTCCCGAAAATAATGGCCACGCCCTTTTCCGCCGTACTCATGGGGCCGGGGTCTTCCAGTCTGACGCCTTTAAGCTCCTTTTCCTCGGGCCTGAAGAGAAAATACACCACAAGCCAGGTGGCGAAGGCGGTGAAGATACTGATGGGAAGCTGGATGATGAGGTATTCCATGAAACCGATCACCCGGCCTACGCCTGTGGCTTCTTGGGTGTAACGGAAGAGAATCTCCACGGCCAGGGGGTTACGACCGCCCCCGATCATGGTGCCAAAGCCCCCTGCGGATGCGGCCAGGGGAATGAGCATGAGAAAAAATTTCGGCAATTTGTGACCTGCTCCGGGTTTAAAGCCCATGGCCATGAAAACGGGCACAAAGGCAAAGACCATGACCACGGTGACCGTGGCGTCATGGAGGATGGTGGCCAGCAGGGTGCAGCCTATGGCAAGAATGAAGCTCAGCTTTTTCACGTTGGTGCCAGCGAATTTAAGAAGATGATACATGAGCCGTCTTGCCAGTCCAACCTCGTTCAGCACCACGCCGAACATGATGATCATGAGTACGAACATGACCGCAGGGTTGGCAAAGGGTGTCCAGGCATCATTTCTGCCCACGATCTTGAAGGCGATCATGCCGCCGCCCACGCAAAGGGCTGTGACGCCGATGGGCATGGCTTCGGTGATCCAGAGTACCAGTACCGTGATGAGCAGAGCCAGAAGGCGGTGACCTTCGGGAGTGAGGTTATCTGGTGTGGGCAGAAGAAAGACAAACAGCCCCAATGCAATACTGATACCGCATTTGATGAGAATGCTTGCGGCGGACTGGGGTGGGCTTTGGGGTTCCTCATGGTGGTCAACGAGGCGGTTGGGGGGCGGGGTCGTATGATCCTGGGCTCCCATGGATAAAACTCCTTTCTTTACGTCTGAAGCAGGTCGCATCCCCTGGTTGGGGACGGGGTGAAGGTTTTTGAGCCTGAAAAGCACCTTTTTTCTTTGTTTTTCTCTTTAAATCCTGACGGATCTTCACTTTTTGTATCTATTTGCAAATAAGATACCGAAATTGACGGACGGTTCGAGATAGAATGGAAAAAATTTTCGGGGCAGGGGATGAATGGGAGTGAAAAGCCCATGGGAAAAGGCGTTGGGGCGATATGGGGTATGAAAAAGGGGGAAGGTGTTTTTTTTAAAGTTGTGAAGGGCTTTTGAAAGGCATTTTTTACAGTCTGTCAAGAAAGTGGACAGGTTTTCGGGGGCTGTAAAAAAAGGAGATTTTTTTGTTATCGAATCAGGCAGCCCTCCAGTTCCGGATATTTGGAAAACATGTTGTCCATGCTTGAAAGAAGGGCTCCGTATTCCAGAGCTGTCGCGATGATAATTCTGTCGAAGGGATCTTTATGGATCTGTGACAGAGCTACGGCGCGTGAGGCAATGGAAGGTGACAGGGGGAATATTTCGATGCCTGCGGGTTCAAGGGCTTCCTTTAGCCATAGGTGGGTTTCGCATGGAAGGGAAAGCTTCCCTTTTTGTCGGGCCAGTGTGATTTCAAAGCAGGAAACCGGTGAGACACCGACCCTGTCCGCCTGTTCGATTTGTTTTCTGTGGCTTACCGGAATCGGATCTGTGTCTCCATTGATAAACCAGAACCAGATGTGGGTATCCAGCATGATTATTTCAGGCATTCCCAGTCCCCTTCATCTGTGATGGGATTGATGATGTCTCCCAGAACCTTTCCTTTGCCGAAGAGGGATGTGGGTGGAGTCCGTCGTTTTATGATTTTGGGATTTTCATCGAGTATGGTGACGATGATATGGGCAGTTGCAATGTGGGGAGCCTCTTTCAGCCAGCGGATCTGGCCTTTTTCATATATGGCTTCGTAGCTTTTCAGCATGAGAGCCTCCTTTTGATCCGGTTTTGGATATATTTGCCGGGTAGCGTTTTTTTGTGGACGGGTATGAAACGAAGTCACTTTGAACCTTCTTTTTGAAAGCTACCTGTTTTTTTGGGCAGAATCAAATGTTTCTCTGGTTTATTACGGGAACGGTGGGGGATACGGGTGAAAACAAAAAAAGGACGCCGAAATATCGGCGTCCTTAAAATGGGGGGACCGGAGGGAAGGGGCCCGTGTGGGGTGGGTTCTCCGCGGATCAGGGGCGAAGATCCTTCTGCAGGGTCTGGAGGGAGTCTTTCCATGCAGACGCGTGAGAACACCGGGGTTACGGGTCGGATCCCCCCATTTTCGAGGGGCGGGGTTTAAAAGCGCATATGCTTTTCCAGTCTGTCCAGGCGGGAGCGCTCTTCTGCTTTTCGGATGCGGGCTTCCCGTTCTTCTTTCACCTGCTTGGCGTCCTGGATTTTTTCCATCAGCTCGGCAAAATCATAGGGTTTCAGGGCATAATCAAAGGCACCCCGTTTCATGCCTTCCACAGCGGTTTCCGTGGAACCGTGGCCGGTGAGCAGGATGACTTCGGTGGAGATATGGTCCGTCTTGATCTGTTTCAGTACCTGAAGACCATCCATGCCGGGCATGCGGATATCGAGGATGAGTACGTCATAGGGTTTTTTGTCGAGCATGGCCATGCCCGCCTTGCCATCGTGTACGGCGTCTGCGCTGTGGCCCACCTCTTTTAAGCGCAGGCAGAGCATTTCCGTAAAGTCCTTTTCATCGTCCACCACGAGAATGCGAATGGGTTCCATGGGGTCTGTCTCCTTTTTTAAATCCGGGCCTGGGGGAGATCCGCCCGGTTTTTATTTTTTTGTGAGCCTTCCGGGCAGGTTTTGTCCTGCCCGAAAGGCTTGTTCGGAAGCCAGTGGCTTTTTAAGGCTCAGTACACGCCGATCATGGGCCAGTAGATCAGGAGACCGAGGACGACGATGACCAGAAGGCAGATGCACCAGGGTACGGCGACCTTAATGAAATCCACCTGGGTGAAATAGCCCGTGCTGTAGGCGATGATGGTGGGCGGGCACCCGATGACCAGCATGATGAAGGAGGTGGTGATGGGAGCAAGAAGGGCTACGGCCACAGGGGACATGCCCAGCATGTCTGCCATGGGCAGAGTGATGGGGAGCGTCAGGGCCACGGCGGCGGAGTTACTCATGACACTGGACAGGAGAGAGCCGAAGAAGCCAAGGCCAAAGAAGGTGACAAAGGAGCCATGACCCTGAAGGAGGGGCAGGCAGGATTCGGCAAGAAACTTTCCGGCCCCGGTTTTGAGGAGGGCAAGGCCTAAGGAAACGCCTGCGCCGAACACAATCCAGGATTCCCAGGGGAATTTGTCGCAGATGGTTTTAAAGGAAACCCAGCCGGGTCCGCAGAAGCCCACCATGGCGATGGCTGCCACCACACTCACATGCCAGCCCGTGATGTCGCCGAGAAACCAGAAGATAAAGGCGCCAAGGAAAATCAGAGCCACACCCAGTTCTGCGCTGCTCATGGGGCCGGGGTCTTCCAGGGATACGCCTTTGAGTTCCTTTTCTTCAGGGCGGAAGAGGAAATACACCACAGCCCAGGTGGCAATGCCGGTGAAAATGCTCAAGGGAAACTGAATGATGAAATATTCCACAAATCCGATGACCTTGCTTACGCCGGTGGTGTCTTTGGTGTAGCGGGCGAGCATTTCCACGGCCAGGGGGTTGCGGCCCCCACCGATCATGGTGCCAAAGCCACCTGCGGATGCGGCCAGGGGGATGAGGATGAGGAAGAATTTTGGTAGCTTGGCTTTGCCGCCGGGCTTCATGCCCATGGCCATGAAGACGGGCACAAAGGCGAACACCATGACAACTGTCACCGTGGCGTCGTGGAGGATGGTGGCCAGCATGGTGCAGCCTATGGCCAGAACGAAGCTCAGCTTCTTGACATTGGTGCCTGCCATTTTCAGAAGATAGTACATCATGCGTTTGGCAAGGCCCACTTCATTCAGGACCACGCCGAACATGATGATCATGAGTACGAACATGACCGCAGGGTTGGCGTAGGGGGTCCAGGCATCGTTGTTGCCCACAATCTTGAAGGCAATCATACCCGCACCCACGCAGAGGGCTGTGATGCCGATGGGAATGGCCTCGGAGATCCAGAGAACAAGGACGGCGACCAGCAGGGCCAGCAGTCTGTGACCTTCGGGGGAAAGGTTGTCCGGGGTGGGAAGGATGTAGACGAAAATTCCCAGCGCCAGGGCGATGGCGCATTTGATGAGGATACTGGTTCCGGACTGTTTGGGGGTTTCGGGGTGTTCATCGATCACCAGCTCATTGGGTCCGGGTTTTCGGAGTTCTCCCTGCGCATGCTCTGCCATATTCCGATCTCCTTTGGTAAAAAAGTGTTTGAATTCATTGAAAAGACGCGGTGTCCGGTCTTTTTTTGTTTTTAACGCTCAAATTCTGCAGGCTTTGATCTGGCGCTGAATTTCCCTGTACACGTCTGAAAAGCGCAGAAGGCCCGCAACCCTGCCGTCTTCCATGGCAAAAAGGCTGTCGTGACGGAAGATGTAAAAGGCGTGGAGGGCCAGGTTGAGGTTGGCGTCTGCGTCAATGATCTGGGACTTGGGCGTGCTTTTGAGAAAATCCCGGATTCTTACGTTCTGCGCGGTCTTGCAGAGATCATCAATGGGGCGGGCCCATAGCTGGGCCTCTTTTTTCATGGATTCAATGACATAATTCACATTGGAGATGAAAGCGCCGGTCTCCTTATCCACAAGCTTGTCGTAGTTGGGTTCCAGGCCCCGGATGATGTCCATGGGCGTGAGTTTGCCCACAATCTTTCTCTCATCATCAAGAACGAGAAGGATGCGCTGTTCCTTTTTTCCGGCGAGGAAGGCTTCCTGGGCTTCTTCCAGGGCGAGGACGGCTTCGGTGAAGGTGGCCGTGTTCTGGATGGTGGGGAATCTTTCGATGGGAACCATGAAGTTTTTTACAAGTTGATGCATGGGCCTTGTCTCCTCCCGTTGGGGTTTTATGGGTCCGGATCTTGTCGAGACCGGTGCATGGATGCTGAACAGGAGGAATTGCAAGGGGAGTGCCAATGTATTTCTGGAATATATCCACCCGTATTTAAAGGCTTTAATTTTTTGCATGAAGGTTGCGGACTGTCTGTGGGGTTTGCAGGGTGGAAGGGGATGTGTAAGAAGTTCGGACGTGGGAAGGGGAGGGATCCGGTTTTTTTAAAACCGAATCCTAAGAGAGGCTCAGCCTTCTTCCCCTTCTTCTTTCACAGAGGTCTGGAGCTTGAGGTTGTATTTATCAATGCGGGCGTGGAGGGTGGGGCGGGACATACCGAGAAGCCTTGCCGCCTGGGAGCGGTTGCCGCCGGTGTAGTTGAGGGTTTCACTGACAAGCAGGCGTGCGCAGGTATCCATGGTTTCATCAAAGAAGTTTTCTCCAGCTCCCCTTTCCAGCTCCGCACGGATCCAGGAGCGAAAACCCGTCTCCAGATCCGGCAGTCGTTTTTCTGTGGCAAGGAGAGAGGATTGGTTCGTATCCATGTCCAGGTCTTCCACGGAAATGGGAGCGCCTCGGTTAAAGATGATGGCCTTGTGCAGGGTATTGCCGAATTCCCGGATATTGCCTGGCCAGTCATGGGCTTCCAGACGCCTGCGGGCCGCATCGGTGATGCCGGGGTTTTCCATGTCCGCTTCCCTTGAAAATCGCTTGAGGAAATAATCGGTGAGAAGGGGGATGTCGCCCTTTCTTTCCCGCAGGGGCGGCAGGGTCAGGCTGACCACATTGAGGCGATAGTAGAGATCTTCCCGGAATCGTCCGTCTGTAATGGCCTCTTCTAAGTTCCGGTTGGTGGCAGCAATGATGCGCACATCCACAGGAATGGTGTCCCGACCTCCGATGCGTTCAATGCTGCGTTCCTGAAGAAGGCGCAGAAGCTTGGACTGAAGGGAAAGGGGCATGTCTCCGATCTCATCGAGAAAGATGGTGCCGCCGTTGGCCTGTTCGATTTTTCCGACCCTGCGCTGGACAGCGCCGGTGAAAGCCCCCTTTTCATAGCCAAAAAGCTCGGATTCCAGAAGGGTTTCCGGGATGGCCACGCAGTTGATGATCTGAAAAGGCAGTTTGCCCCGGCTGCTGTGCTGGTAGATGGCGCTGGCCACCAGCTCTTTTCCTGTGCCCGATTCCCCCCGGATGAGAACGGTGGCATCCGTGGCTGTTACGCGGCCGATGGACTTGTACACCTGCTGCATGGCGGGACTGCGGCCGATGATGGCCTCATTGACCATTTCGGGTTCTGGGTTTTCCAGGGAAGCCTGGGTTTTCATGAAGCGGCTGGCATCCAGGGCTTTTCCGATGAGATCCAGCATGTCCGGAATATCAAAGGGCTTCAGGATATAGTCAAAGGCTCCGGCCTTGGTGGCTTCAATGGCTGAATCCGTGGTGCCGTAGGCGGTCATGATGATGACGGGCAGACGGGGGTGGTCCCTGTTGATGAGGGTGAAGGTTTCGAGCCCGTTTTTGCCGGGCATCTGCATGTCCACAATGACCAGATCCGGGATGTTTTCCCGAAAGCTTTTTAAGCCCGCCTCTCCTGAAGCAGCGGCGGTGACCTGGAAGCCCTCCCGGGTGAGCAGTTTCTGAAAGCTTGTGCGGAGCTGGTCGTCGTCGTCAATGATGAGGATGTGGGCCATCAGGCCTCTCCTTCTTCCTGGGCAATGAGGGGTAAGCGGATGTCAAAGCAGGCGCCCTTTTCCGGTTCTGAAGTCACGGTCAGGGTGCCGCCGTGGTTTTCGATGATCCGGAATGCAATACTTAAGCCAAGGCCTGTGCCGTCTTCTTTGGTGGTGACAAAGGGCTCAAAGATGCGGGACAGCATGTCTTCGGGGATGCCGGGGCCGGAATCGCAAAGGCGGATGGCGGCCTTTGGGGCTTTGGGATCGGAAAGATCCAGGCTTTCGGTGATCTCAATGTGGCCGGGTTTGCCATCCAGGGCCTGGCAGCTGTTTTCCATGAGATTGACGAGAACCTCTTTCAACTGTTCCGGATCTCCGGAGATGAAGGGAAGTGGGCTTGTTCTGTTAAGCTTTGCCAAAACCTCATAGGAGGCCAGACGATGGCTTAAGAGGGTGAGGGTGCGGTCTACCACATCCGATGGGCTGATGGACTGGATTTTCAGTTTGGGAGGCCTTGAAAACTCCAGAAAATTTTGAACAACGGTATCAATGTGCCGGATTTCTCCGGAAATGACCTCAAAATCCTCCTTCTGATCCGCATCCAGCCTGAGGGAGCGGGAAAGGGAAAAGAGGCGCATTTTGACGGAGGTGAGGGGGTTGCGGATGGAGTGGGCCATGCCTGCGGCCAGGCGGGCCACCACCACCATGCGTTCGGCCTGTTCCAGGTTTTCCCGGCTGCGGTGCAGTTCACGGGTGGCTTCCCCTGCGTTGCGGAGAAGCCCCTCCACACCCCGGCTGATGGCGGTGACCTCATTGCCCCCCCTGATGGCTGAGACTCCGGTTTCCAGGGCAAGACGCCTTAGGGGTCTTAGGATCTGCCGGGAAATTTCCACTCCCAGAACCAGGATGAGGGCTGCGGTAATAAGAAGGATCAGGAGGGTGACATTCCTGACCTGTTGGGTTTCCCGGCTCACATGTTCCTGCAGGCGGCTGAGGGCCTGGGCCTGCAGGGATTTGAAATCTTCGCAGTGCTGCATGATGCGGAAAAAAAGCACCCGGATTTCCGGGTGTCTGGCCCTGCCCTCTTCCAGGCGTTCCTGGACGTAGTGGGCGATGACCTGGTCTTTCATTTCGATATACCGGGCATAGTTATCCCGGATGTCATTGAGAAGCTGTTTTTGGGCGGGATTCTGGACGCATTTTTCCGCGTCCACAAGTTTTTCCCGGAAGATCTGGCGGTATTCCCCCAGCCTGCGCAGCCACTCCGGATCCCTGTCCAGCATGTAGTAGGTGACAAACCCCTTCTGGTGGATGAGGGCCGTTTCCAGGGCTTCGGCGGACTGGAAGGCGGCAATACCCATGGGAATGTCTTCGGTCACAAGCCTTTCCAGGGTGCGGGTGTACCAGCCCATGATGCCAATGCCCGCACTGACCAGAAGGAGAATTCCGCCAAGGGAAAGGTAAAGACGGCTTCTTAAGCTGAGGATGCTGTCTTCGTTTTTTTTGTGGATCCGGAAGGGAGCAGGCATGGCGACTCCTTAAAAGTCCGGGAGACGGCGGTTGCCGTCTCCCGGAAAACAGCCGATATGTGTAAACTTCTTATCCGCGCAAGGTAACGGGCATACCCATGAGGGGCCAGATCACAAGGATGAAGAGGCTGAGCACGGCCAGGAGCAGGATGCTGGCAATAACCCCGTATTTGAAAAATTCTCCTGTGGTGAACTGTTTAGAGTCGTAGGCAATGGCGTTGGGTGCCGCACCCACAAGAAGCATGAAGGGCATGCCTGCGGTGACCAGGGCTGCAAAGGTGATGACCTCGGGTGCTACCTGAAGATAGGGGGCGATGACCAGGGCCACGGGCATGGAAATGGCAATGGCCGCCACGTTCATGATGAAGTTGGTCATGGCAAGAACAAAGACGGCCATGCCCATGACAAAGACGAACCAGTGGGCCTTTTCAAAGAGGGCCAGCCAGTGAACGGCCATCCACTGGGCGGCTCCGGTCTGCCAGAGGCAGAAACCGATGCTCATGGCGCCGCCAAAGAGCAGGATGATGTTCCAGGGTACGGCTTCAAGGTCGTCAATGGTGAGGATGCGGGAGCAGAAGAAGATCAGGGTGGTGATGAGGATGAGGCCGGTTTTGTCGAGCTTGCCCAGGGTTGGGATGAAGCTGCCAAGGGACATGATGGCGATACAGGTGAGAACCACCACCGCAGCGGTGATTTCCCTTCCTGTGATGGGGCCCTGCTGGGCGGCCAGTTCTGCGGCCCTTTCCCTTACGCCTTCAATGCGCTTTTTTTCCGGAGGAAGAAGGAGGAGAATCATGCCCCAGATGAGGAACATCATGAGCCAGCCCAGGGGAGCCATGTAGTAGGTGAGTTCAAAAAAGGAGATTTCCCGGCCCACGATGTCTTTGTAGAAACCAAGGGCCACGGGACCACGGGCTGCACCGAGAAGGGTGATGATACTGCCTGCTCCGGCCACATAGGCCATGCCGATGAAAAGGCCTTTGCCGAATTTTGTGGGCTTGGTGGGGTCGTCGGAGTACATGGCATAAACGGCCAGAAGAAGCGGGTACATGGTGGCGGCCACAGCCGTGTGGGCCATGACATGGGTGAGGGCCACGGTGAGCACAAAGCAGCCCAGCATGATGAGGTGGGTTTTTTCGCCCACAATCCCCAGCATTTTATAGGCAATGCGCTTGGTGAGTCCTGTTTTGGTGAACACAAGACCGATGACAATGGAGCCGAAGATGAAGAGTACGGAGGGGGTCATGAAGTCTTTGAAGGCATCGTTGGCGGAGCGCACATGGAACATGACCTGCATGACGCCGATGAGGATACTGGTGATGCCGATGGGTACCACTTCAAAGACCCACCAGGTGCCTGCCAGCATGAAGATGGCAATGGCTCCCTTGGCCTGGGGGGAAAGGGTGAAGGATTTTCCCAAAGGATCCACTGCATCGGGGAAGGGCGGAGCCCAGTAGATGATGCAGAAGAGAAAAAGACCTAAGAACATGAAAAAGAGCCGATTCCAGTCAACGGCGGCCTTTTTGGGTACAGCGGAGGCATTCATGGTGACTACTCCTTTAAGGGTTTTTGTGACTCGGGGTTATGTATGAACTTTTTTTAAAACCATATTTCCGAAGGCTTTGCCCTTTTTTTGCGATTTTGGATAAGGGTCTCTCTTATCACGTCTGATGAAACTTACCAGCCTTTATGGGTGATAATATTTTCCACCTCCGCATTGCGGATGCGTTCCTCATGGGCGGCCTTGATGGCAAAGGCGGTGGTGATTTTTGCGGAAAGGGCCTCGGTTTCCGCAGGTTTGATGAGAAAATCAAAGGCACCCCGTTTCATGCCTTCAATGGCGGACTCCACGGTGGCCTGGCCGCTGAGCAGGATGACCTGGATCAGGGGCGCGATTTCCTTGATCTGCTTTAACACCTCAAGGCCGGAGATACCGGGCATGAGAAGATCCAGGACCACCACGTCCGTGTCCGTTGGATTTTCTGTGAGGGTTGTCAGGCACTGGCTTCCGTCATAGGCGGTTTTCACTGCAAAGTCCCGCAGGGAAAGTCTTTCGGCCAGGGCGTCCACAAAGGGTGCCTCATCATCCACAAGCAATACTTTGATTTTCATTTTTTCTCCTTGTCAGATCGGGGGATGGAAAACGATCCTTTTTCGGGGTTCTTTTTTGTTTTCAGGCCTTGGGAGCCGTTTTTTCATCTTCAGGCTGCATTTTCCTTTCTGGGCTGCATGAAAAAATCCGTTTTGAGTATGGGGATATCCTTAGAATCTATGAAGGGGCGCTCCGTTCTGCGCGGATACGCGTATAAGCCTGTTTCATGGTGGCGGTCAGCTGGTTGATGTCTGTGGGTTTCTGGAGATAGGCAAAGGCCCCGAGTTCCATGCAGCGTTGGCGATCCGCCTCTGTGCCGTGGCCGGAAAGAATGATGATGGCAATGCCGGGGTGGCTTTTTTTTACCCGAGTGAGAATCTCAAACCCGTCCACGCCCGGCATTTTCAGGTCAAGAACCATCAGGTCGGGTGGATCCTCCTTGAGCAGTGCGAGGGCTGTTTCGCCGGAGCATACGGCGTGGCTGGGCACATTGCGCATGCGCAGACGTTCGGCCAGGGTCTGAACAAATTCCTTTTCATCGTCCACAAGCAGAACACGGTAGTGCACCGAAGGGTCGTATCTGCGGTAAATGCCCGCCGCATGGGACAGGGCGCCCATGCAGATTTCCACATCCCGGACGCCTTCGGCGGCGGAGGCGATGTGGTGCAGTTCGTCCGCCAGGGCCGAAGGCTGGGCTGCGTTCTTTTCAATGATGAGTCGGATTCTGCCGGAATCCGCAGTGACAGTGGCATGGTGACCTTTGTGGCTCAGGGCCAGGGTCACACGGCTGGCAAGGCGAAAGTCCTCCATGGCCCAGCGGCCTGCATCCGTAATGTGAAAGGCCGGGTCTTCCATCTTTTCCAGGATCTCTGCCACAGGGTCTTTCTGCTGTTCCATGGCGAGGATGAGGTGGTAACGATCCGGGCTCCAGAGGGGGCCATCCCAGATCTGCCGGGTCCAGAGTTGGGTTTTCTGGTCGGATTTCTGAATTTCTTCCAGGGCTTCCTTTTCCGGGGTCCCCATGTTCCAGGCCTGGGCAATGCGCCAGGCAGGGGAGGCTGTGATGAGGATGCGGAGAGCATGGGAGAGAAAGGAAGGGAGCAGCAGGGCCGTATGGCCGGTGAAAATCTGACCTTCCGTATCCAGCAGGTCGGCAAGAGTGGCGTTCAGACAGGCAATGGCGTGTTCCTTTTCATGGGTGAAGTTGTTGAACACGCTGGGTTTTGCAAAAAGGGCTTTTTCAAGTACGGCGGGTCGGATGTGGTGCTGAAGGGAGCAGCGCTCCAGGATGTCGGCATCCCGGAAAAGGCGGGAGCGCGTTTTTTGGCACAGATCGTCCACCAGGGTTTCACTTCCGGCGTATCGTACGCTGAAAAGGGAAAGGATGGTCATGGAGGCTCCTTAAGGGGTTCAAAGGACCGGGTCCGGAGGGACGGGGTTTCATCCTGGTTTTGGATCATGGGCTACACAAGCAAGTTGCAGGCCATGTTTTCGGTCTTGGGGGGAGATAAGTGAAAAAATAAAGTTTTTTTGGAAGAATGGGCCGGTCTGACAGTTTTTTTGACCCAGGCTTCCTTTTTAAAAAAGGACGCCCTTCCTGGGAGGAGGGGCGGTCTGTTTTCTTTTGAGTAGAAAATGAAACATCATAGAACGAAGGGTTTGACATGTTATGAAACTTTATGAAACTATTTCCGGAGATAGGCCCACCCAGAGGCCCTGGGTGTCTCCCCGGAGGAGGAAGCCGCCGGAAAGGGTCCGGGAGCTTAAGGCAGAGAACCCATGGGCCCCATGAAAATAAAGGCCTGGGTCTTTGGAAAAGGAAACCCGGATCTGGCTGTCTTTGGGCAGGTCCAGGCAGATTTCCATGGCCTGGAAAAGGGCGGTAAAAAAATAAAAGCGGGAAGCCTCCATGGGAATATCGGGCTCCAGGGTATCCGGAATCAGGGTAATCTGGGCCAGTTTTAAGAAGCGTTCTGTGAGCTGAAAAAATTCAAGACTGGCTTCCCGGATACCGAAATGCTCCAGGGGGTGATCGGCGCTGTGGGCAAAGCGGTTCATGCGATCAAGGATCTCGCTGCCCCGCATCACCTGATCCCGTATGGTTCCAAGCCCCTGGGTGAGGCGCTGGGTTTTGGGATGGGCGGGGTCTGCCCCAGCCATGGCGAGGATATCCTGGAGCAGGCCGCCGGTTTCCCGGATGACAGCCAGTACATTGCGCAATTCATGGGTCAGGGAGGCATTGATCCGGCCAGCGGCGCGGAAATTTTCAAAGTCATTCACGAAAAAAGCTTCCTTCAAAGAGTGGGTTTCAGGAGGTGCGGGAAGGGACGGCCTCCCGTATTTTTCGGATGAGCTCCTCAATGTGGAGGGGTTTCATGAGGTAGTCAAAGGCCCCAAGGCGCATGCCTTCCATGCCTTCCCGGGTGGATCCGTGGCCTGTGAAGAGGATCACGGGAATGTCGGGCTGGATTTCCTTAAGTCTCGGTAATACTTCAAGGCCTCCGATGCCGGGCATCATGAGATCGAGAACCACAAGGTCAAAGGCCTGGGGTTCAAAGCAGGCGAGGGCTGTTTCCCCGTCTTCTGCAATGTGGACCTGATAGCCCCTGAGTTCCAGCCTCTCGGCCAGGGTGACCACAAACTCCTGTTCATCATCGACCAGCAGAATTTTCAGCTTGCTGTTCATGGCGTCTCCTTGTTCTGCGGGGTGTCGGTGTTCTGGGGCTCCATGGCTTCTCCACGGAGGGGAAGGGAAATGGTGAAGGTACTGCCTCTGCCTTCTTCACTGCGGACCTGGATGCTGCCCCCCAGCTTCTTGACGATGCCATAGGTGATGGAAAGCCCAAGCCCTGTTCCACTGCCTTTTTTGGTGGAAAAAAAAGGATCAAAGATGTGCTTTTGCACTTCACTGTTCATGCCGCAGCCATTGTCTTCAATGGAGGCGAGGACCATTTTCTTTCTGGGGTCAAACTGGGTACGCATGCGGATGCAGCCACCGTTTTCCACAGCAGCAAAGGCATTGGTGAGAAGATTGAGAAAAACCTGCTGAAGCTGGCCCTTGTCCGAGACCAGGGGAGGCAGGGCAGGATCCAGGTGGAGCTGCATGTCAATCTGGCGGTAGGTGGCTTCCCGCTCGAGAAAACCCAGGGTATCCTGAAGTACGGCATTGATGTCCAATTCCTCAAACTGGACCTCAATGCGTCGGGCAAAGCCCAAAAGCCTGTGGGTGATGGCTTTGCAGCGTTCCACGGACTGGAGGATGTTCTCTGTGAGGGTCAGGAAGCGGTCCTGACGGTCAAAGGGCTCGGCAAGGTCCACAAGGTCTTTCATGAGGCCGGCTTTTTCATTGATGATGGCCAAGGGGTTGTTGATTTCATGAGCAACCCCTGCGGCCAGGCGACCGATGGAGGAGAGTTTCTGGGTGTGCTGCAACTCCTGGATGGCGGTGGCCCTTCTTTCGTCGGCATTCCGTATGCGCTGCACCAGCACATCTGCAACTCCCACCACCGCAAGGAGGATGGCCACAACCCCCACGGCGAAGATCACGAGCATTTCCACCTTGAGGGTGTAGAAGTTCCGCAGCAGCACGGAAAGGGGTTTGACAATGACAAGGGTATAATCCGATCGCACGGGTGCAAAGGCCACCAGCACTTCCCGGCCTTCGGGGGTGCGTGTGCGGATGGTGTGGGTGCCGTGAATTCCCGGAGGTACGGGAAAGGGGCATTGTTCGAGAATCTTACCGTAAAAACGGGAATTGGTCTGGAAAATGCCCTGGGGGTTCACAAGAAAGGCGTCGGATTCAGGATGCAGGGACATACTGGCGATGAGGGCTTCATAGCGGCCTGTGTCAATGGTGGCCCTGACAAACCAGGTGCGGCCGTCTTCGGCCATGCGCTGGACCACAATCACCACATGGGGAAATTTTCTGTAGCCCATGAAAACATCGGAGATATAAACGCCCCGGACCGATACCTCCTGAAAGGAGGGCTGCTGGGAGTAATCCTTTCCTAAAAGATCATAGGGACCGGCATAGCTCACCAGGGAGCCTTCCTTGTTGATCAGGCCCAGGTCTACAAAGCCCACAAATTCCGAGCGCATGGTGCGCAGCACCCGCTGGAGGGTGTGGTCGTCCCGGAGTTCCTCATAGGTGTAAGCCCCTGCAATGAAGCGCACCGTGGACAGGCGTTCTTCAATGAAAAGCTCAAAGGCGTGCCGGGTATCCTCGGCCATGACCTGGATGGGCCGGTGAATTTCGCTTTCCAGATTCACCCTGTACAGGCTGTAGTTGATTCCCGCCATCAGAGCCAGGGGAACGATGCAGACCAGGCTCATGATGAGGATGATGTTGCGCTTCAGGGTGACATAGCGCTGGGGAGAGGTGCTGTCCTCGGGAAAGGTCAGCATGGTATTGACCGCTTTGTGCCAGAGACGTCTAAGCACCATCCAGGCCCTCCATGCGGCGTTTGCGGAGAATATCTCCGGCTTTCAGGCGGCCTTCCATGAAAAGATCCGCCGCCTTTCGCCAGGGGCCGATGACTGAATCCAGAATGCGTACCTTTTTCCAGGAAAGATACTGGAAATACTCCTCCTCAATGCCGCCGCAGATCAGGGTGCTGATGCCATCACTGAGGATGAGGTGACAGAGCTGTTCCGCTGAAGCCTGGGGCAGCACCATCATTCGTTCCTCGGGTAGGGGGTTGCCCGCCTCGCGGATGAGGATGACCACTTCCGTTGCAAGGTCAAAACGGGGAGCAATATCCTGATTATAAATGGGAATCAGTATTTTTTCCATGGCCCCTTCCTCATGCGTCGATGCCGTATTGTTTGATCTTGCGCCACAGGGTGCTGCGGCCCCAGCCGAGCAGGGTGGCCGCCTTGGATTTTCTGCCGCCAGCCTGAACCAGGGCGTTAAGGATCATTTGTCTTTCCACCGTGTTCCAGGAAGCTTCCGTGGCCTGGGGAGAAAAAAATGCAGGATGGCTTTTTTCCGGAGCGGATTCCTGGGAAAAGGCAATGCTGGTGAGATAGGCGGGGAGATGGGAAATTTCAATGGTGTTTTTGGGGCAGACATTCACGGCATACTCTACGATATTGCGTAATTCCCTGACATTGCCGGGAAAATGATAGGCAAGGAGAATTTTTAAAGCTTCGGGGGTATAGCCTTTGAGACTCTTTTTCAGGTGCTGGTTGAAGGTGATGAGAAAGTGATCCAGAAGCAGGCGGATATCATCTTCCCTTTCCCGTAGGGAGGGCAGGTGGACCCGGGCCACATTGAGCCGGAAAAGGAGGTCCTGACGGAAAAGGCCTTCTTTGACCATGGCCTCGAGATTTCTGTGGGTGGCGGCGATGATGCGCACATTGGCGGGAAATCCCTTGGTGCTGCCCAATGGGTAGATGATGCGGTCATCAAGAAAGGTAAGGAGTTTCACCTGAAGGCTTAGGGAAAGGTCCCCGATTTCCGTGAGAAAGAGGGTGCCGCCGTGGGCTAAGCGGAAACGGCCGGGCTTGTTCTCGTGCGCGCCGGTGAACGCCCCTTTCATGTGGCCGAAAAGCTCAGACTCCATGAGAGTTTCGGGCAGGGCACCGCAGTTCACCTTGATAAAGGGCCCCCGGCTTCGTTCTGAGCTCTGGTGCAGGGCTTCGGCAACGAGGTCCTTACCTGTTCCGGTTTCTCCGGTGATGAGAACCGAGGCGTCGCTCTGGGCCAGAACGGGCAGAATCTGAAAGATTTTTTCCATCTGGGGGCTTCGGCCCACCACCTTGGAAAAGCTGTAGGCCTGACGCTGCTTTTCTCCCAGCTCCCGGAAGGGTCTTAAGTCTTCCAGGGTTTCAATGAAACCGCAGGTTTTTCCCTGGTTGTCATGGAGGGCAGCAATGGTCATGCGCACGGGAATACGCTGGCGATCCCTTGAAATGATGTCTGTTTCAAGGCTCTGGGTTTCTCCTGTGTCCAGAGCCTTTTGCACAGGACAGTGGAGCATGCACTGGCGACTGCGCAGAATATCCCGGCAGGGAAGTCCCAGGGCCTGGTCTGCGGAAAAGCCGGTGAGGGCCTCAAAACCATGGTTGACACAGAGGATGTGTCTTTCAGGATTCACGATGAGGACGCCCATGGGGATGTGGTCCAGAAATTTCTGAAAATCAAGGGATGCGCGGAAAAGCTCTGTGATATGGGCAATGGGCATGACGACTCCGGCCCCTTATGGATACGTTGTTGGCATCTGGGTATTCTGGAAAGGGCCTGTGTGGGAATGTTTTCCCCTTACGCCCGACAAAAAGCCAATGCTTTTTTGAGGGGGGCCGTAAGGGCAGGCCGATGTTATGGCAAAGAGGCATTTTTTCAGCCCTTACCTATTATAAACCAGGTGCGGATGCAAGGGGTGTGGTGTACAAGTTTTAAGGCTTGGGGTCTGAAGCGTGTTCACAATGTTTACACCATGAGGTTGCCATTGGGTCTTTCCGTGGGTTGCGGGTGGTTTTCAAAGACTTGAGCCAGGCGTTTTCTCAGATCTTCTTTGTCTGTGGCGGCCCGGAGGTGGGCATGCATGGGATGGCCAAAGGGATAAACGGCCATGGCATAGGGCAGCATTTTTTTAAAAAGCCTTAAGCCCCGAAGTTCTCCAAAGTGACGGCAATAGGTTTCATGCATCCGGATGAGGAGGGTTTGGCCATCCGGAGGCTGGGAGAGGGTGCCTGCCCACAGGGCAAAGAGCCAGGGCCTTGCCACAGCCATGCGGCCGATGCTCAGGCCGTCACATCCCGTTTCCTTCAGCATGCGAAGACCATCTTCTGCGGTGAAAAGATCGCCATTGCCCAATACGGGGATGGATACAGCCTCTTTTACGGCGCGGATATGCCACCAGCGTGGGGGCCGGGATCTGCGGTCCGGAGAAATCCTGGGGTGAAAGGTGAGAAAATCACATCCCGCATCCTGGAGGCGGCGGGCGAGGTTCACCGCCCCTTCGGGGCTTTCCTCCCACCCTGTCCGGAATTTAACGGAAAGGGGAATGCGGACGGCGGCCCTGACCCTTTCCACGATGGCAAGGGCTCGGTCCGGTGTCTTGAGGAGGGCCGCGCCTGCGCCCTGCTTGCAGATGGCGGCCACAGAACAGCCAAAATTGAGATCCACTCCAAAAAAACCTTCTTTTTCAATGCGTAAGGCCGCCTTTGCCATGGCATCGGGGTCGGCTCCGAAAATCTGGCAGACCAGGCGGGGGAGCTCTTCTTCTCGCCAGCGGAACATTTCCGAGATGGCGGGATTTTCGTGGGGAAGGGCCTTTGCGCTGCACATTTCCGTAAAAAGAAGGCCGCATCCGCCAAAATGGTCCACACATTCGCGAAAAGCCACATGCCCGAGCCCTGCCATGGGTGCCAGGGCCAGACGGTTGCTGAGTGTTTTTCCCCGGACGACAAGGGGTTGGGTGAGTTGGGTGATGAGAGACTCCGGAGGGGCCGGAAGCCAGGAATTCCCGGGAAATGGCATGCGGCTTGACGCTTTCATGTTGGGAAGGTTAGAGTGGGAAACCATCAAATGGGATGAACAACTAAGGGTGTTGCGCACAGAGCTGCCGTCTGGCGGGTGTTGGGGCGTCTTTTAACTGGGCTATCATAGCGGAAGCAGACCTGCATTGCCAGGCTGCAAAGGCGATGAGGAAAAACTTTTCTTTTCCCTGAAGGAGGGACGAATGCGGATATTCCGGTTGCATGGGGCCTCGTTTCTTTTTTTGTGTCTGTTCTGGGCGAGCCTGGTTCATGGGGAGACCCCGCCCTCCCTTTTGCGGGTGCAGGCTGCGGGAGTGCCGGAGGCTCTGGATTCTTCTTTTCTGAAATCCATGGCTTTGGAAGTGGTAAGCAAGGATCTGAATTTCCCAGGAGATGGGGCCGGAACCTTTGAAGGCGTTCTGCTTGCCCGTCTGATGGGTGAGGAAGAAAGCATCACCTTGCTGAGCGATGATCAGTATCTTGTGCACCTGGACGCTGATTTTGTGAAGAAAATGGGGGCCATGCTGGTTTGGTCCCAAAATGGTCTTCCCATTCCAAGGCACAGGGGGGGGCCGCAGAAGCTTGTTTTTGCAGCCTATGAAGGGCTGCATCCTTCCCTCAATGCCTGGTACGTGACGGCCTTTGTAACGGGAAACAGCGCTGATGGCAGAGCGCTTCGGCTTGTTCAGGGAGAAAAGGTCCTTCTTGTGGCGGGCAAAGAAGCGCTGGGGCCACAGGGACGTATCCGTGAAATGCAGCCTTCCGTTCCCAAGGGATATCGCCAGATTGCGGCCTTTCCCGGCAGGCAGCCTGTGGCGGGCTTTGTTCTGGAGGATCTTTTAAAGAGCCGGGATCTGAGCTGGGAAACTTTAGTGCTGAAGTCCCTTGCTGGCAGGGATCTCCGGCTGAAACGCAGTGAAGTGGAGGGCAGGGACCTTTTTCTGATTTCCTACAAAAACCAAAGTCCGCTTTCCCTCCCCTGCGGCGGCCCCTGGGCGCTCTGGGTTCCGGTTCTGAAGTACCCGGATCTCGGGGAAAAGCTTCCCAATCCGGATGGTCTCTTTTTTGTGTATGAGATCCTTGTGGAATGAAAGGGACCAGGAACATGCCCTCAAAACCCCGTTTACAGACCCGGATGGTGCTTCTGGTCTCCCTGGTGGTCTTTGTGCAGGTGGGGGTTTTATCGCTTTTCATCTCCCACAGGGTGGGGCAGGCCCTGAAGGAATCCGCCTATGGAAAAATCCATGCCACCATCAATGAAACCTCACGCCGTGGGGGGCAGCTTCTGTACCATGCCAACTGGGCCAACCTTGCGGTGAATCTTTCCCATGATTTTCTCAATGATCCGGACATTCTTTATTTTCTTGTGACTGACCCCAGCGGCAGAGTGCTCATTGCCCAGGACGACCACCTGCTGGATACCTCGGATGCCGGGGTGGTGTCACCGGATCCGGCCCTTTTCAGGTTGGTGGATCGCCGCGACCTGCCCCTTTTTCCCTATGGCAGATCCCTCGTCTTTCAAATCCGCCATACGCGGCTGGAGGCCCCTGTCCGTTACATGGGTGTGGAAAGGGGAGAAGCGGGGGAGCCTGTTCTGGATGCCCTCTGTCCTGTCCTGTATGGGGATACGCTCATGGGGTACCTTCGTATGGGGTTTTCTTCCCGCAAGTTGCATGAACAGATTCTTGAGCAACGCCTTCTCGCTGGCATTGGCGGCCTTGCTCTGCTTGTGACCCTGGTGGGCGGGGTGGTGCTGGTTTTGCACCGTCATTTAAAGCCCCTGTCTCAGTTCACCGAAGGCCTGGCCCTTCTGGAAGAAGCGGAAACGCCCCTGGCTCTGCGGCAGAAACTGGAAACCTTCCGTCCGGAAAACATCCATGTGAGTACCCGCGAAATGGAGGCCCTGCAGGAGGTTTTCAGCCGCATGCAGCGCCAGGTGGTGGATAGCTTTATTCAGTTGGAGCATCTTACGGAAAAAAACCAGATTCTCGCCGGTGAGGCGGAGGCGGCCAGTGCGACCAAAGGGCAGTTCATCGCGAATATGAGCCATGAAATCCGCACGCCCATGAACGGGGTGATCGGCATGGCGGAACTTCTGATGGAAACGGATCTGAGTCCGGTCCAGCGCAATTATGTGGAGATGATCCGGTCTTCCGGAGAAGGGCTTCTCAGCACCATCAGCGATGTCCTGGATTTTTCAAAACTGGATGCCGGGCATGGGACCCTCTGCCTGGAATCTTTGCATCTGAGGGAGCTTCTGGAAGAAAGCCTTGACGTGGTGACCATTGCTGCGGCAAGCCGCAACATCGGGCTTTTGGGCTGGATGGAGGAAAAAATTCCCCAGAACCTGGTGGGGGATCCCGTTCGCTTAAGGCAGATCCTTGTGAACCTTGCGGGGAATGCCGTTAAGTTCACGGAAGAGGGGGAGGTTCTCGTAAAGATCTTTTGTGTGCGTGAAACGAAAAAGGACCTTGTGTTGCGTTTTGAGGTTTCAGACACGGGAATCGGCATTCCCGAAGGATATGCAGACAAAATTTTTCAGCCCTTCTCCCAGGGGGACAGCTCCATGAGTCGACGTTATGGGGGAACGGGGCTTGGCCTTGTGATCTCTCAGAAGCTTGTGCGGCTCATGGGTGGGGATATGGGTTTTTTCTCCAACGATTCCGGAGGAACCACCTTCTGGTTTACCGCTGTGCTGGGCCGTCTGGAGGAAGGAAAAAGGGCGGATCCGTTGCTGGAAGGCCACAGGGTTCTCCTGCTCGTCTCCCATCCTTTTCTTGTGCGGGTTCTGACCTCCTATCTGCGGGACTGGGGTGCGGAGGTGGAGGTTCTGGGCCAGGCCGGGGAAGCTCCGGCTTTCTGCCAGGGCCAAAAGCCCTTTTCCCTGATCCTTGTGGATGATGAGGTGGCGGGATTTTCTTTGCTGGGAAAGGGATTTTTCACGGGCGGCCAGGGCCATGGGGTGCGGGGGCTTTTATCTGCGGGGCTTTTCCGCAGTGGATGCAGTTTTGTGGGTAAGGATTATGATTTCTGTCTGCCCAAGCCCATCAAGTATGGCAAGCTGCGCCAGGCCATGGTGGAGGCTTTTTCGGGCAAAAAAGGCTGGCCTCTGGCCTGAGGTGATTTGAGGTGTATGGGTGGAAAGGCTTAAAAATCAAGGTTTTTTCCTGCATGGGAATGGAGCAGGGCCGGTGGAATCAATGCCGAGGAGAGGGAGGTCAGGGCAGATGCGTGGGGGGAAACGGTGGGGGTGGTTTTGTTTTTTTCTGGTGTTCTTTGGATTTTACGGATGCGGTCGCAGTGCCGCCATGGTGGATTTTGAAGGAAAAACCATGGGCACGACCTGGCATATCCGCTGTGCGCTTCCCCCATCGGTGAAGCCTGAAACGGTTCAGAAGCTTGTGGAAGAAAGGCTTTTTGAGATCAATGGGTCCATGTCCGCCTTTATGCCGACGAGCACCCTTTCCCGTTTCAATGACATGAAAGCCGGTGAAACCCTGGCGCTGGACGCCCTTTTTTTTCGGGTTCTGAAGGTTTCATCGGAAATGCACCGCATTACCGGAGGGGCCTTTGATCCTACGGTGATGCCCCTTGTGAATCTCTGGGGCTTTGGACCTGGGGGGTATGCCGGTGGGGTTCCGGAAAAGGAAGCCTTGGAGGATGCCAGAAGGCGGGTGGGCTTTGACAAGCTTATTATGGATGAAGAGGGCCGCCTGGGGAAAAAGGAAGACGGCGTGCGCCTGGATTTTGGAGCCATTGCCAAGGGATATGGGGTGGATGTGGTGGCCGAGGCCCTGGAAGAACTGGGGCTTGTCCATTATCTGGTGGAAATCGGGGGCGAGGTGCGGGTGTCTGGGTGCAGGCCCGATGGGCAGCCCTGGCGGGTGGGGATCAGCCGTCCTGAAGCGGGGGCTGGGCCTTCGGACATCTGGATGCGCCTTGAGATGTGCAAAGGCGCCCTTGCCACCAGTGGGGATTACAGGAACTTTTTTGAATCAGGCGGCAGACGTTTTTCCCATGTGATGGACCCTGTGACCGGAATGCCTGTGGACAGGGGCATCATCAGCGCCTCTGTGCGCCATGCGGACTGCATGGTGGCGGATGCCCTGGCCACGGCCATTATGGTGATGGGTATGGAAGCTGGGCAGGAGATGATTCTCGGCCTGGACGGGGTGGAGGCGCTTATTATCCGGGAAGGGGAAGAAAAGGGCGTGGAAAGCTGGGTGAGTCCCGGTTTTCTGGAAAAAGCGCCTTGACGCAGCCCCCGAATGGGATAGTAGTAAGGGGCTTGAGGTATGCGGGAGTACCTGCATTTTGATCCATACGATGACGAAGAATCCAAAGGAGACGGGATGGCGGAGAGCAGTTATTATCTGGTGGAGAAAAAGGGGGCCGTGGCCTGGGTCTATCTGAACCGTCCGGAAAAGAAGAATGCCATGCATCTTCCGGCCTGGGAGGATGCACCGGCCATTTATGCGGAGCTGGATGCAGATCCGGAAGTCCGGGTGATTGTGGTGGCGGCCAAGGGACCTGCCTTTTGCGCGGGGATTGACCTCATGGGAATGGTGGGGGCTATGCCCGAACTCATGGAAGAGCAGAAGGGCGGGGTGAAGTGGCGCTTTATTCCCAAGATCAAGATGCTCCAGGAAACCATGACCTGCATTGAACGTTGCCGCAAACCTGTGATTGCTGCGGTGCATGGCTTCTGTATTGGTGCGGGTCTTGACATGATCAGCGCCTGCGACATCCGGCTTTGCACCGAAGATGCCACCTTCTGCCTCAAGGAGGCGGCTGTGGGTTTTGTGGCGGATGTGGGTTCCTTGCAGCGTGTGCCTCGCATTGTGGGCGAAGGGGTTGCCCGGGAATTGGCCTTTACGGCCAAGACCATTGACGCAAAAAGGGCCTTGGCCGTAAGGCTTGTCAATGAGGTGTATCCGGATCAGGAAAGTCTCATGGTCGCAGCCGAGGCCATGGCCCTGGAAATCGCGGGTAACTCGCCGTTGGCCGTGCAGGCATCCAAGGATGTCTTGAATTTCGGAAGGGGCCGCACCGTGGGTGATGGCCTGGATTATGTGGCGTCCATCAGCGCCAATATCGTGCCCTCCGATGACCTCATGGAGGCTTTCACCGCCTTTGCGGAGCGCAGGGCACCGAAATTTACCGGGAAATAGATCCGGGTCGATGAAAAAAGAGCTGCGGTGAGGCCCTGGGGTTTGGGGGGTATGCACCGCAGTTTTTTTTGTGTAAAGAAGAAGCTGGATTCGGAAAAGGGCCTTTTTTTAAAAGGGCCCCTCCTCATTTTGGTCTTCTTTAATGGAAGAAAGGTCGGGTTTTCCTGCCCATGAAATTTTATATTGAAACCCTGGGTTGCGCCCGGAATCAGGTGGACAGCGAGGTTCTGGCAGGTCACCTTCTGGCTGCGGGCCTTGACAAGGTAGACGACCCCGAAGGGGCGGACGCCATTATCGTGAATACCTGTGGTTTTATCCAGGACGCCATTGATGACTCCATTGACACCATTTTAGGCTTGGCCGCTTACCGCAGGGAAGGTGCCTGTCGCTTTCTCATTGTGGCGGGCTGCCTTCCGGAACGTTTTCAGACGGATATTGAAAGTTCCCTGCCGGAGGTGGATTTTTTTGCGGGCACGGCGGCGTATTTTTCCATCATCCATTTTCTGGAAAAAAAAGAAGCGGCTCCGGAGCCGGAATTCCGGGTCTGTTGCCCTGTTCCGGAAAGTGCGCCTTTGCATGACGCCGCCATGCCCAGGGTTCTCAGCCAGGGGCATTTTGCCTATGTGAAGATTGCGGAAGGCTGTTCCCGCCATTGCACCTACTGCATTATTCCCCGTCTGCGCGGGGTGCAGCGGAGTCGGCCGCTGAAAGACATCGTGGAAGAGGTCACCATGCTGGCGGACAGCGGGGTGCGTGAGCTGGTGCTCGTGGCCCAGGAAACCACGGATTGGGGCCGGGATCTGGGGACAGGCGAGATGCTTACGGATCTTGTGACCGCCGTATGTGATGCGGCGCCTGGGTGCTGGGTGCGCATTCTCTATGGTCATCCGGAAACCCTGAGTGATTGCCTCCTGGAGCGCATGGCGGAAAAAGAAAATCTTTGCTCCTATCTGGATCTGCCCATACAGCATGCCTCGGACGCGGTGTTGCGTCGCATGGGGCGGCCTTATACCCGGGCTTTTCTCACGGAGCTTTTTGCCCGTGTGCGTGAAAAGGTGCCGGGCATTGTGCTGCGCACTACCCTGATTACGGGTTTTCCCGGTGAGACGGAGGCGGATTTTTTAAGTCTCCTTGATTTTGTAAAAGAAATCCGTTTTGATCACCTGGGCGTTTTCACCTATTCGGATATGGACGATCTTCCCTCCCATCATCTGAAGGGCCATGTGTCCTCGGAGGTGGCTGCTGGGCGCAGGGATGCCATCATGGAGGTTCAGGCGGGCATTTCCTGGGAAAAGAACCAGGAGCAGCTGGATCGGATCTTTCCTGTGCTGATTGAGCGGGTGGAGGAAGGAGAGATGGCCCAGGGACGCACCCCCCTGCAGGCGCCGGAGGTGGATGGGATCACCTATGTGGATGGCGGCCAGCTTTCTGTGGGGGATGTGGTGCATGTGCGCATTACGGATGCCTTTGATTATGACCTTGCGGGAAATGTGGTGGACCCATGGGAGACCTGAAAGCAAAGATTGTGGCGGCGGTGGCCAAGGATCTTGAGAAAATCGAAGGGCGGCTTGAGGCAAACCTGACGCCGGAGTTGGCCTTGGTCCGGGAAATCGGCGGTCATATTCTTTTTTCCGGTGGCAAGCGACTGCGCCCCCTTTTGTGTGTACTCCTGTACCGGAGTCTGGGGGGACGGGATGCTTTTGTGTATGATGTGGCCGGAATTTTTGAGTTTCTGCATGCGGCAACCCTGATCCATGATGATGTGGTGGACGAGGCCCTGCGACGCAGGGGGAAGGCCGCAGCCCACACCCTTTTTGGTGCGGCGGAAGCTGTTCTGACAGGTGATTTTCTTCTTGCAAGATCCTTGAACCTTGCAGCCCGGACAAAAAATCCCGAAATCATTGCCACCATTGCCCGTATTACCGAAGACATGGCCCAGGGAGAGATTGAGCAGCTTCGGAACAAGGGAAATCTCGGAATTTCCGAAGCTTCCTATGATCGGGTGATCGAACGCAAGACTGCGGTCCTGATTGCGGGTGCTTGCAAAACCGGCGCACTGTTGGCCGGTGCGGGAGAAGGAGCGGTGGAAGCTGCGACCCGTTATGGCCGTGAGCTGGGTATGGCTTTTCAGATGGCAGACGATCTTCTCGATTATACGGAAGATGAAAAAACCCTGGGCAAGAAACCAGGGGCGGATTTGCGGGAAGGCAAGGCCACCTTGCCCCTTATTCATACCCTTGCATCCGGAGATGCCCCTTTATGCGCGTTTCTGAAGCGCATTGCAGGAACGGATTTCACGGAGGCGGACTTTCTGCGCGCCAGGGAAGGGGTGATCGGAGCAGGCGGGCTGGACTGGACCCTGAAACGGGCAAAGCGCCATGTGCAGGAAGCCTGCCTGGCCCTGGACAATCTCCCTGGGGGGGAGGAGAGGGAAATCCTGGCTCTCCTTGCGGAGTACGCCCTTGGCCGCAGGCATTGAAAAAGGTTTTACTGCGTACATAACACCAAGATTCGCGGAGCGGAACATGCTGAAAAAATGTGGGGGATATCTCATCCTGCTGGTGCTGGTTTCCGGGTTTTCGTGGGCCTGGGCCCAGGGGCAGGGCGCGCGGTCTTTTCTCGTGATGGGCGCGGTGAGCGGTCAGGGTCAGGGGGCTGTGGATGCCCGGAACCGGGCGGAACAGGCGGCCCTCAGGCAGGCGGTGGAACGTTTTATCCTGGAAAGTCTTCCTGAGACCGGCATGCAGTCTTCCTTGGGTGCGCTGGCTCCTCTGCTGAAGGAGGATCCGGCGGCCTATGTGCGGGATTTTCGTATCCTGGCGACGGTGCAGGAAGGGCCAGGTTATCGTGTGGTGGCCAGGGTTTCTCTGGACCTGGAGCGTCTCACACAGCGCATGAAGGATCTGGGGCTGGGCCTTTCCCGGATGCCGGGAATTCTTTTTATGGTTTCCGAGCAGGGCCTCGGGGATGCGGAACCGAAGAGATGGTGGGAGCCCAACGCAGGGATTTCAGGCACCGGTGGCCGATGCATGGAGGGCCTTGTGGCTGTGCTGGAGCCTGCGGGGTTTTCCATGGTTCTGCCGGATGGCCGCTCCCTTTTGGGCGGAGAGAGGACAGTGGCCGGAGTTCTGGATATGCGGGAAGCCCAGCGTATGGGGGCTTTGTTCGGAGCTCCCGTGGTCCTGGTCGGTCGTGCGCGGGTGGCGCCTGGCGGGAATGTGATGGGAGAACGGCTGCAGTCCTTTCGCGCGGAAATTTCCCTCATCGCCCTGAATACGGAAAAAGGTGATGTGCTTGCTGAGGTGGAGGATGCCCTGGTGGTGGTGAACGAGCATGCGGCAGCCGGTGAAAGGGACGCTTTGTATCAGCTGGGTTCAAAGGCCGGAAGCCGTATGGCCCAGGAGCTGCGGTCGGCCTGGCTGCGCAGGGCCGCCCGGGATGCTGCGGTTTCTGAAATCCGCATGGATATCCGGGGCGATCAGTACCTGTCCCGTTTTGTGCATTTCCGTAAGGTGCTGGGAGAAATTGAAGGGGTTGTCTCCATTGAGCGCAGGGAAATTTCAGCTCAGGGCATGGATATCCGGGTGCGCTACCAGGGGCGTACGTCTGATCTGGCCTCAGCCCTTCTGAGTCAGAGCTATGAGCGGTTTGGCATCCGCATTTCCGATGTGGAGGAAGGGCGGATGCAGGTGACCCTGATCTCCTCTCCCTAGGATGTCTGGAAATGGATTGGAGAGGGAGCAGATGCAGGGATCTCGGAGCGGGTGGAGACCATAGGGGCCATGAAGCATATCCATGATCAGGAAAAGCGGCAGCTTGAAAAGCTTTTTCTTCAAGAAGGCATTGATGACATTGAAGGTCGGCTTTTTGTCATGGACGCTTTTCTGGATACGGAAAGTCATCCGACCTTTGAAGAGCTGAGCGCAAAGGTCAGATCCTTAAGGCCGGATCTGAACAGTCTTTTTGTGGCAGAAACCCTTGATCTCATGCATCGCTTCGGGTTTGCCCGCAAGCTGCACCTGGAAGGGGAGCCTCCGCGTTTTGAGCATCACCATATCGGACAGCACCATGACCACCTGATCTGCAACCGTTGTGGCAAGATCATCGAATTTGAGGATGCTGACCTTGAGGCCCTGCAGGAGCGCATTGCCACCCGGCATGGTTTTATCCTGCTGCAGCATCGCATGGAACTTTATGGCTTGTGCGAGTCCTGCAATCTGGAGCGGACAGGCACAATGACCCTGGCCCAGGCCAGGGTAGGGGAAAGGCTTTTCATTGACGCCTTTCTCGGCGGAAGCCTGAGCCGCATGCGTTTGCTGAGCATGGGCCTGCGGGTGGGGGATCCCATAGAAGTGATCAGCGGTCAGGGACGGGGGCATGTGGTGGTGGCTGTGGAAGGCCGACGCTATTCCCTGGGCCTTGGGATTACGGAAAAAATTCTTGTGCGCAGAAAAAGGCCGGATATGAGTTGCCCTGTTCCAGGATTGATCACCCGGAACCATTGTCCCCACAGATTCGGGGAAGAAGAGGCAGAGGGCCGTCAGGTTTTTCTTTCCGCCATGAAGGAGGGGGAAAGGGGACGGATTGTCAAGGTGGGAGGCTGCAGCATGGTGAGGCGGCGCATGCTGGAAATGGGCATGACGCCGGGAAGTCTCGTGCTGGTGGAAAAATACCTGCCGCTGCGCAATCCCGTGGAAGTTCAGGTGCGGGGTGTGCCTGTGTCCCTTCGCGTCAGTGAGGCGCGCCATATCCTGATGGAAAGGGAGGACGATGGGGCTTGAAAAGGCCTGGATGGGAAAGGCGGCTGCGGGAGCCATGCCCTTGCGGGCATGGGTATTTATGGAGGTTGGACAGAAGGCCTGTGATTTCTCTGGAAAATGGTACGGGTACAGGCCTTGCAAACGGAAAAGGACATATAAGGAGGCGATTTTGACACAAGAAGCAAGAAGGCGGACAACAACCGGCTTGCGATTTGTGGGTCTTGTGGCGGCTTTCTTCTGGCTGGCTCCCCTGTTGCATGCCGCAGAACGTATGACTGTGGAAAGATCCATTATCAATGTGCGTTCCGGTCCGGGCACAGAACACAGCACGCTTTGGCAGGCGGAGGCCAACTACCCTGTGGAAGTATTGGAAAGACGAAACAACTGGGTTCGATTCCGGGATTTTGAGGGGTATGAGGGCTGGGTTGCGGAAAATCTTCTGGGCCGGACCCCGGCTGTTGTGGTGAAAAGTGCAAGGGCCAATGTGCGTTCCGGTCCTGGTACCGGGCATCCCATTGTTTTCACTGTTGAAAAGGGTGTGCCATTCCGGGTGCTGGGACGTCAGGGCCAGTGGATACGGATCCGCCATGCGGATGGCGATGAAGGCTGGGTTCATGAAAATCTTGTGTGGTGAAACCTGAGGGATTGGATGAAAATGGAGGATGCATGGATGTGAGAGGCCGGATAAGGGCCAGGGGAAGAAACATTCTGGGTGTGGGATCCGCCCTTACCGATATTCTGGTGCAGACCTCCGATGCGGTGCTGCGTGATATCAGTGAGGTCAAGGGGGGCATGACACTGGTGGATTCCGCTTTTCTGGACCATTGTATGGGGCGGATTCCTGAGAAGCCTGAAATTGTGTCCGGTGGGGCTGCCTGCAACACCATGCAGGGACTTGCCCGACTGGGGGGGCAGGCGGTTTTTCTGGGTAAGAGGGGAGAGGATGCCACGGGGGAGGCCTTTGAGGCGGCCCTGCGCGCTTCGGGGGTTGTCCCTTTACTCAGCACATCCCGGACGCCTTCGGGCAGGGTGCTTTCCCTTATCACGCCGGACGCCCAGCGTTCCATGTTCACCTTCCTTGGAGCGTCGTCTGAACTTGTTCCGGAAAATCTTTCCGATGAGGCCTTTGCGCAAGCCTCCATTGTCTTTATGGAAGGGTATCTTTTTTTCAATCCGGAACTGGCCTGTGCTGTGCTGGAAAAGGCCCGCAGTGCTGGCGCGGTCATCGCCATGGATCTTGCAAGCTTTACGGTGGTGGAGGCTGCGGGTGCGCTTTTACGGGCCAAGGTGAAAAGTCATGTGGATATCCTCATTGCCAACGAGGACGAAGCCCTTGCATACACAGGGTTTTCTGATCCGGAAAAGGCTTTGGCCGCCATGGCTGCGGAGGCTTCGCTCGTGGTGCTCAAGCTGGGGGGGGAAGGCAGCCGTATCCGGTTGGGAGAAAAGACCTGGATCGTCCCCGCCTTCCCTGGAAAGGGAATTGTGGATACCACGGGGGCTGGAGATTTGTGGGCTGCGGGTTTCCTTTATGGCCTGGCCGAGGGCGCGGAGATCTCCCTTTGCGGGGCTCTGGCATCGGCCTGCGGGTATGAGGTCTGTTGTGTGGTGGGAGCGCAGATTCCCGAAGAAGGATGGGATCGGATCCGTTCCCGTTTTTTATCTCCGGACGGGGCCTTGGCCCCTCCTGTTGCCTGAGGAGAACCTAATCTTATGGAAGAAAAGAAAAGTAAAAGCACAACACCGGAAATTCCCTTTGACCTGGTACAGGATGATCCCATGTCCCGTTTTTTCACGAGGGTCTGGGATTTTTGCTATACCCATGTGAAAGAAGTGCTTTTTGCCGGGGTGGCGGTGGTACTGGTGGTGGGAGGGACAGGGGCCTATTTCAGCTGGAAAAAGGGAGCGGAGCAGGAAGCTGCCACGCGCCTTGGCCTTGTACTTCAGGCTTCAGAGATGGAGAATAACCGTGTTTCTCCAAAACTTATGGAAGAAATACGGGATCTTGCCCTCACCCGTCCCGGAACCGTTGCAGGCCGTATGGCCCGCGTGCAGGAAGCCCGCATGCTTTTGGAAAATGGGGATGCACAAGGGGCGCTCAAAGCCTATGATGCGGCTCTGGCAGTGTTGGGCAAGGACAGATTCTGGGCCAATCTGATTGTTTGGGAAAGGGCTCATGTATACATGGCCCTGGGAAATGCGGAGGCGGCCCTGGCCGACTTCAGTCGGGCGGCCTCGCAGAAGGGTTTTCTTGAGGAGTCCGCCTTGTTCCATATGGCCCGCCTTCAGGCGGGGCTGGGCGAGTTGGAAAAGGGACGGGCAACCTTTGGCCGTCTGCTGGACCAGTATCCGGATTCTCCTTATAAAGAGACGGGATCTTTATAAAACGAGCAGCATATTCGGTCAAATCCCAGTCTGGTTATGTTCCGGGTTGGGTTTTGACCCTCCGGGGTTTACGCCCAAGACCTTGGGCCCGTATCCTTAAAAAAAACGGCTGATTCAGTGGAGTCGGGAGGCGGGTCAGGGGTGTGCCTGGGGGATGAGGGTGTGTTTGGCGGGGTATGGAGATTTTTTTGCACAATAAGAAAGCGGACCGGGGTCAGTCGGTCCGCTTTTCTTTGGAGAATGCGCGCTGTTTGTTCTTTTCAAAAGCAATAGCTGTGCCAATGCGTCTAAAAGAATTTTATAAAAAAAATTATTCTTTATAATCAATATGTTGTGTTTTTGGATTGGGTTTGGGGGCATAGCCGTGGACCTGGCAGAGGGGGCCATGGTGAGAGGAGGGGTTCATAAAAATGAACCCAATCCCAGGAGATGTGGCAGTGTTTTTGTTTTAACTATCCGATTTTTATACTTTTTGTTCGCGGTTTATTTTTATGAACCTTTTCAGAGTCTGGGTTCAAAAATCCGCATCCTGTCCCGGAGGCTGGCTGAGATTACCCAGAGAGATGCCGTATTTTCTGATTTTCTGGTGCAGACCGCTTTTGGTGATCCCCAGACGGGCTGCGGCATGGGCCTGGACATGGTCGCAGGCTTTCAGCGCCCGTTCAATGAGGATTTTTTCCACATGGGCGAGAGTTTCGCCAAGGGAGGTATCGGGCAGCTCCAGAGGAATGGAGTGGCCCTGCCCTGCTTCCAGCATCTCTCTTGGAAGATTTTCAGGCTCAATCTGGGGGCCGGAAGCCAGAAGAACGGCCCTTTCCATGACGTTTTCCAGCTGACGCACATTGCCGGGCCAGCCATATTCAAGAAGTGCCTGGCGGCAGGCAGGGGCGATGCCGGAGAGGGAGGAGCCATCCGGTCTCTGGGCGGCGTATTTCTGGAGAAAATGCTGGGCGAGCAGGAGAATGTCATTTTCCCGTTCCCGCAGAGGCGGGATTTTAAGATGAATGACATTGAGCCTGTAATAGAGATCTTCCCTGAATCTCCCCGCCGGAACCTCGTCTTTCAGGGTTTTATTGGTGGCGGCCATGAGGCGGAAGTCTACGGCAATGGTCCGGGTTCCGCCCACCCGTTCAATCACCCTTTCCTGAAGAACACGGAGAAGCTTCACCTGCATGGAGGGGCTGATCTCCCCGATTTCATCCAGAAAAAGGGTGCCGCCATCGGCCAGCTCAAAGCGGCCTTTTTTGCTTGTCACAGCGCCGGTAAAGGCGCCCTTTTCATGTCCGAACAATTCGGACTCAAGAAGGTTTTCCGCAAGGGCTGCGCAGTTGACGGCAATGAAGGCCTTGTCCTTTCTGGGGCTGTTGAAATGCAGAGCTCTGGCCACAAGCTCCTTTCCTGTTCCGGATTCTCCCTCAATGAGTACGGAGGCCGTGGAAGGGGCAACCTTGGCAATGGTGGCGTAGATTTCCTGCATGGCCTGGCTTTTACCGATGAGACTTGAAAAGGAGAAACGTTCGGCCACCATGGCCCGCAGTCTGCGGTTTTCCCGGACCACGCGGTAAAGGTCCAGGGCCTTGGCCACGTGCTGGATGAGGCTTTCGTTTTCAAAGGGCTTGAGAATATAGGTGTAGGCCCCCTGCTGCATGGCTTCCACGGCTTTTTCCACGGTGCCGTGGGCTGTCATCATAATAACGGGAAGGTCGGGTTTACTGGTTTTGATGGCTTTGAGCAGGGCAATGCCATCCATGCCGGGCATGCGCATGTCTGTGAGTACAAGATCCACATCCGCGTCCTGGAGAAGTTGCAAGGCCTCTTCACCGGAATGGCTGCTGAGGGTTTCGTACCCTTCTTCTTCCAGCACAGCGCTGAGAATGCGGGGATAATTCTTTTCATCATCCACAATGAGTATGGTTTCCATGGCAGGACTCCTCTCCGGTGACAGAGGTGGGGGCGGTGGAGGGCAGGGAGACTTTTACCCGCAGTCCCCCTTCCTGTCGATTGGAAATTTCCATCTTCCCCCCATGGGCGGCAAGAATTTTTTCCACGATGCCAAGTCCGAGGCCTGTGCCTTTGTCCTTGGTGGTGAAAAAAGGCTCCCGGATTCTGGCGAGAACCTCTTCGGAGATTCCCTTGCCACTGTCTTCGAAAAACACATGGGTCCACTCCGTTGCATTGTGAATGGAAACACGGATTTTTCCGCCCTGGGGCATGGCCTGCATGGCGTTGAGGATGAGGTTCAGGAAGGCCTGGTAAAGCATATCCGGGTCTGCGCAAATCTCATCCACCCTGGGCGCGCAGTAAATCTGGAGATCATAGCCGCCTTTTTCCAGCTCCGGGGCAAGGAATATCTGGTTTTTCTGGAGAATGTCCCGCAGGTGGCAGAGCCTGGGATTCATGGATCTGGGGCGGGCATAGGTGAGAAAATCTGTGATGATGGCGTTCATTCGGCCTGCTTCTTCAATGATCACATCAGCAATGGGATTTCCCGGTTCAAAGCGGTCAATCTTTTTTTTGAGCAGTTCAGCGGAACTGCGGATAATGCCCAAGGGATTACGGATTTCATGGGAAATGCTGGCGGTCATTTCGCCGATGGCTGAAAGATGGCGATTCTGGTTCACCTCTTCCTTGAGCCTGAGCTGTTCCTGATTTCTCTCCTCTATCATGGCTTCTCCCCGTTTTACAATGGTCCTGAGGATGAGAAAGAGTACCCCCATCACAAGGCTGCTGGTGAGGATGACGAGAATCTGGAGGCGGAAGATCTTCCTGTAGTCTTCGGATACGTTCTGAACGATTTCCACTACGCCGATGATGGGACCTGTAAGGGAGGCGGCGGACCCTTCCATGCGCAGGGGGGCAAAGGTGGTGATGCGGGTAACCCTTGGAAAGCGGAAGAGAATTTCCCAGAGATTGCCGATCTGAACAAAGGAGGTTGTGGATTCACCGGCCATGGCCCTCTGGTAACCGGTGCCGCCCAGATTTTTTTCTCCGATGATCTCTGAGTTGAAACTGTAGGAAATCACATTGTCGAGGTCATAGATATTGACCATGTCCGGCCGAAAGCTGTGGAGGGTGTTGCGTACCACAGCGTCCATACGTTGGAATTGCTGGGGATCTTTGAGCTGGATCTGACCATACTGGAGATAGACGGGAATGAGAAACTGCATGAAAATCTGGTGATTGAGGTTTTCCACCAGAAGTTGTCCGTATTCCTCGCTTTTCTGGATGAGGAGATTCCGGACCAGATGGGTATGCAGGGTGGAAAGGATGATGGCGCCAATGAACATGAGAATGAGGCTGCTGAGGGTAAAATATTTCACCAGGGTGAAGGATTGCCGCGCGGAGATGTCCGGACCCTTTTCAGGGGGGCTGGGCGCGGAAATAAGCTTGAAGTCGCTCATGGGGTGCTGCGTTTCCTGTGAAGGGGTGAGGGGCTGGGCAGAGGCATCTTTGCCGGTGCCAATGTAGAGGATTTGTGTGGGAAGCTCAAGGGCAGGGGCTGACATTTTTTTGTAAAAATTGTCAAAAAATGTCAAGTCTTGGGGTTTGCGCCCTTGGAAAGGGGAGCAGGGGCGCCTTTCTGGGCATGGCCTGGTATTTGCTTTTCCAGATGTCCCCGTAAGGCTTTCGCTCAAAAACCGGCTGGATGCCTATCCAGGCGGTCGGATAAAGAAAAGGCTGTCCGGCTTCAGGGGACCCATGGCAGGCATTCCCAATGCCGGGCACAGGGGAGCTTCCCATGTGCCTTTTCAGGCGCTATGTGTTTTTTTTGTACCCGTATCAGGAACGAGAGCCTTTGCATCCGTGAAGCTCTTTCCAAAGATGTTGACTTGAACAGTGTTTTGTCGGAAGATTGCCCCTAATTCATGGTCTATATCCATTAAAAAGCGGTCCTGTGAAGGGAGCGCAGAATCCGGGAAATCCTTCACACGAGCCCAGCAAGGGGATCGGGTCTTCTGGAACGGCTCGGGGAGAAAAGGGGGTTTTCCGTTTACTCACCAGGTAAGAAAGGCTGCCATGCTGTTTGGAAAAACAACTCATCTTGTGGGGCTGGACATTGGTTCTGCCATGGTCAAGGCAGCAGAGGTTGTGACGTCAAAAAAGGGAAAAACCCTGAAATCATTCGGGGCTATGCCCTTGAATCCCGGAGCCATCGAAGACGGCGTTATCCGGGATCCGGAGCATGTGGCCACTGTGATCCGGGAGCTTTTTTCGAAATATCATATCCGGAATGAGAAGGTGGCGCTCTCCATCGGTGGACATTCGGCCATCATAAAAAAAGTCACCATGCCTGTCATGGATGAAGACAGCCTGCAAAAGAGCATCCTTGTGGAGGCGGAACAGTACATTCCCTTTGATATCAAAGATATCCGCATGGATTTTCAGGTGATTGGACCCGCTGCCCAGAACCCGAATCAGCTGAATGTCCTTCTTGTTGCCGCGAAAAAAGAGGTGGTCACCCAGTATGTGGATGTTGTGGAGCTTGCGGGCTTGACTCCCTGTGTGGTGGATGTGGAGGCCTTTGCCGTGCAGAATATCTATGAGGAAATTTATGGCCTTTCCGCAGACGAGGTTGTGCTTTTGCACGTGGGAGCGGCCAAAATGTCCTTGAACATCATCAAAAATGGTGACTCGGTCTTCATCCGGGATATGTCCCTGGGAACGCGGCAGATCAATTCGAAAATCCGAGGCCGTGCGGGATGTTCGGAAGAAGAAGCCGAGGCGCTGAAACTGGCGGGGGGCGGAGAAAAAATTTCCTCCGGTGAACTGGACGGCATTGTGGGCGAAATTGTCGGGCAATGGTGTACGGAAATCGGCAGAGCCATGGACTTTTTCTATTCCACCTATCCGGGCGATCGCGTGGAGCGCATCGTGGTGTCCGGGGGGGGTGCCCATGCGGAAACCTTTGTGGACGCCCTGGCTGTGCAGACCGGGTCTGAGGTATCCCTTTTGGATGCCTTTGCAACGGTGCATGTGGATGCGGACCGATTTGAAGGAGACTACATCCGAAAGATGGCTCCTCAGGCTGCGGTGTCCATGGGACTGGCGCTGAGAAGGGTGGAAGACAAATGATACGTATTAACCTCTTGCCTTTCCGGGCAGCCCGTAAAAAAGAGAACATCCGGCGTCAGATTTCCATTTTTATGCTCTCCCTGGTACTGGTTTTTCTGGTGATGGGAGTGGTTGCGGTCCGCCTGGAGACCCAGATCGGGGAGCAGAAGGAACTTCTTGCCCAGAGGCAGAAGGAAGCCTCCAGCCTGGAAGCCCAGGCAAGGCAGGTGGGGGTGATCCGCAAGGAGCTTGAAGTTTTAGAGCAGAAGATGAAGGTGCTGGGATCCCTTGAAGAGGGACGTCGCCTGCCGGTGGAGATCTTTGAAGCCCTTACCGAGGATGTGATTCCTCAGCGCATGTGGCTTCTGTCCTATAAGGGGGATCAGAGCCGGGTGCAGATGTCAGGGCTTGCTCTGGATGATAAAACCGTAGCGGACTTTATGACCAATCTTGAAAAAAATGGCTTTTTTTCTTCCGTGAGCCTTGAAAGCGTCCGCCAGCAGATGCAGGGAACGGTGGCGCTGCGGGCCTTTTCCCTTGTATGCCAGAGAAAAAAAGATACCTGATCTGGATTCGGGGGGATGGGCTCCGTGGCCCGGGGTGGGGCCTGTTCCATGGCTTTATACGTGAATGAAAACCCAAAAGCCCATGGAGACGGATCGGAAGGGCGCATCAACAGAAGGTAAAAACCATGACAGAAGATCGAAAAAAGGCTTTTCGCGGAGTTCTGAAGGGGCAGATGCAGACGCTTTCTGCGCAGTTGCAGCCCCTTTTTGATCAGATTAATGCCTTAACCCGGCCCCAGCGCATCCTGGCGGTTGTGCTTACCCTGGGCCTGCTGTGTGGTGGTTTTTTTTATTTTCTCTATCTTCCCAAGGTGCAGACCCTCACAAAACTGGGGGAGGATATCCGGCGGGCGGATGGGCGTATTCAGAAAGCGCGTACGGATCTGCGGCAGCTGAAACCGCTTCAGGAAAAAAAGGCGGAGATGGATCTGGCTTTCAAGGAGGCCATGCGGGCCTTGCCGGAAAGTCGCGAAATCCCCATGCTGCTTGCCAGTATTTCGGCTTCGGGCCGGGATGCTGGACTGGATTTTCTGCTGTTTAAGCCAGAAACGGAAGTCCGTCGGGAGTTTTACGCAGAAATCCCGGTTTCCGTTGAGATGGTGGGGGGCTTTCACGAAACGGTGGCCTTTCTTGATATGTTGGCCCGTATGCACCGCGTGGTGAATGTGCGGGATGTGGACATGCAGATTCAGAGAGGAAGGGATGGCGGATCAACGCTTCGGACGCGCTGCCAGATTGTGACATACCGATTTGTGGAACCGGAACCCGCCGAACCTGCAAAGGGAGGTCGCAGGAAATGATGAGAGCAAAAAAAGGGCATAAACCTGGATCTGTGGGGGGAAGTTGCCTGTGCGGGATATTGAGTCTTGTCCTCCTGGTATCGTGCGGAGATCCGCCGCCTCCGCCTGCGCCCCGGGAAAAGGCGGAAGTGGTGCGACGCACCATTATTTTTTCTGAAGACATGGCGGAAGCGGAAAAAAAACCAGCGGTGTCGGAAGGGGTAAAAGAAGGCTTGGTTTCGGACGAGAAAAACCAATCCGGCCAAAAGCCTCCAGAGGAGATGTCCAGTGTTCGGGACCAGGCGGTTTCAGTGGCTTCCCCGGAAGCGGTGGTGAGTGCAGAACCTGGACCTGCTTCGGGAGTAGGGACGGAAGCGGAAAAAAAACAGGCTGAAGAAACCAGCGTCAAAGCGAAAGTTCCGGATGCAGAAAAAAAAGAAGTCCTTAAGCAGGAGGCAGGCGGTCATGCAACGATTCATGGCCTGATCCGGGAAGAGGACATCCGGGATGAGAAGATGACGCTCTCCCTTGTGGCGGATGCCCGTGTCTACAATCCGGAGGGACGTATTGACCCTTTCAGACCCCTGATTCAGGAAAGGCCCCAGGTGAAAAGGGAGGATGATAAGCGTTTGGAGCGGCGGGTTCCGCAGACGCCTTTGGAAAAGGTGGATCTGAGCCAGCTCAGGCTTGTGGGGATTGTCCGGTCTCCCATGGGTGCCAGGGCCATGGTGGAAGAATCCAGTGGGCGGGGGTATGTGGTATCCATGGGCACCTATATGGGCCTGCACTCGGGCAAGGTCACGGCCATTGAAGGAGACCGCGTTGTGGTAACGGAAATCGTCGAGGATCTTTCCGGATCCGTCCGGGAAGAGCGGCGTGAACTGAAACTCCAGAAGCCGACCGGAGAATAGATTATGTGGGGGATTGGCAAGGTGAGCATAAAAAACAGATTGCGGATGGCAGGCGTTGTTCTCGTGGCCGGTATTCTGGTGGCCTGTACACCCCGATCGGGGGTGGAAGGGGTTTCGGAGGTGGCGCAAGCGCCACGTAACCGGATTGAGAAAATGGCGCTTGAGGTCACGGAAAGTGAAACAAGCCTGCTTGTGACTTCCGAAGGGTATCTGACCTATACGGCAGTCAAGGAAAAGGATCCTCCAGGGGTCCGGCTGTATTTTCCGGATACGGTCCTGGCTGCAGATGCCCTGCCGGAAAAAACCTATGGCGGAGCAGTCTTGTCATTTTTTGCAGAAAATATTTCCGAGGCGGAAGTCCGCCTGGGACTTGTATTGCGGGATGATATTCCCTACGAGGTGAAAAGCGAGGGGAAAAACGCCCTTCGCATTGCCTTTGATACAAAAGCCCCTGGGGTTTCTGGGGGGGGGCTGGCCAGGATTCCCGATGCCGGTGGAAGTGGAGCCCCTGTGGAAAAAGGGACGCTTTCGGAAGGGACTGAAAAGGCGGTTACCCCCCCTGGCGCGGATACGGTTCCCCGCCTTGTCGACATACGGTCAGAAAAGGAGGGCGAAGGCGTACGGGTGAATGTTCTTGCCAGCGCGCCCCTTCGGGACGTGCATGTTTTTACCGTTGAGAATCCTCCGCGCATTGTGCTGGACATCGCAGGGCTCCGTTCCCCGTTCAGGGGCGAACAACGCCTTGCCGTGGGAAGTCCCCATGTCCATGGCGTACGCCACTATGCATACCCGGATAAGGTCCGGGTGGTGCTGGATACCACAGAAGAAAGTCTCCGGGCCTATGAATCCCGCTCCGTTGCTGAAGGGTATGCGATTTTCGTGTCCGGGGCTTCGGGTGGAAAGGCTGCAGTGGCAAGTCTTGAGAAAAAAAGCGGCCCTGCGGAGGTAAAGGATCTTGGTTTTACGGCCCTTCCCGAAGGACGCTCCCAGGTCTTCATTGAAACAACACAGCCTGTGACCCATGAGATTACCATGGAAGGGGATCGGCGGTTGCGTCTTTTTCTGAAAGAAACCCACCTTCCACAGCATCATCAGCGTCCCCTGATCACCCGAGGGTTTGAAAGCGCTCTGGATCAGGTGTTGCCTTCCATGGGAGCCCATGGAGAGGCGTTGTTTGTGATGGAGCTGAGGGAGCCTGTTCCCTATGTGGTGAACCAGCAGGGGAATCGTCTGGAGCTGCGGTTTGAAGCCAGTCGTGTGGGGCCACGGCCCATAGAGGGAGAATTTATCGGCAGATCGGAAGAAAAAAAGGTGCAACCACCTTTGCCCATCGCCCGGGAGCTTCCGGCGGATCCGACGATCCAGCTGGCCCGGATGGCTGAGAAGATTCCCTCCCCTGGGCCAGAGAACAGCCCGGAGACTTCGGGTGGGGGCGCTCCTGTGAAGGCTTTTTCCGGCACTCCCATATCCATTGATTTTTATGAGACGGATATCAAGAATGTTTTCAGAATTTTGCAGCATATCAGTGGCCGGAACTTCGCCATTGACAAGGATGTCAGCGGCAAGGTGACCATGAGCCTGGAGCATCCTGTTCCCTGGGATCAGATTATGGATCTGGTTCTCCGGATGAATGGACTGGGCATGATTGAGGAAGGCAATATTATCCGCATCGCCACCATGACCACCCTGCGCAGGGAAGAAAGCCTTCGCCAGGAGGTTCTGCGGGCAAGGCAGGAAAATGAACGACGGGAAAGCGACCTTGCCCCACTGATGACAGAATACATTCTGATCAACTACTCCAACGTATCTTCGGAAATCATGCCCCATGTGCAGAATTTGCTCACGGAGCGGGGCAAGGCCAGTGCGGATGTGCGCAACAACCAGCTGATTCTGACGGATACGGCGGAAGTCATTGGAAAGGCCCGGTCCATCATTGCGAGAATCGATAAGATCACACCCCAGGTTGTGATCGAGGCGAGAATTGTGGAGGCCAGCGATGATTTTGAAAGAAATCTCGGGGCGGAGTGGCAGGGGAACACGGGGGGTGTGAACCAGAGTCCCTATGCAACGGTGCAAAAGGATGTCCTTGGCGGTCGCTATGGCTACAATGTCTCCCTGAACACCCCCACAGGGGCCGGAAATATCGGCCTGCACTTTGCCCGCATTGCCGGATCTCAGCTGGCTTTGAACGCAAGATTGAATCTCAGTGAACAGCGGGGGGAAACCAAGATTGTTTCCTCTCCCCGTATTGTCACCCTGGATAATAAAACCGCCACCATCAATCAGGGCTTTGAATACCCCTATACCACGCGGAACAAGGATGGGGATGTGATCACGGCCTTTAAGAATGTGGATCTCAAGCTGGAAGTGACGCCCCATGTGACGGCGGATAACCGGGTGGCCATGAAGGTGAGCATTGATAAAAACGATATCCATACCATGACCGTGGATGGTCCTGCGCTGCGGACCAAAAAGGTGGATACGGAATTGTTGGTCAATGACGGTGATACCATTGTCATCGGTGGCGTGGTCACCACAGACCTTGCCACATCGAATAACCGCATTCCTTTTTTCAGTCAGATCCCCCTCCTGGGCTGGCTTTTCCAGAGTCAGACCAAAAAAGAAACCAAGTCAGAGCTTCTGATTTTTCTGACTCCCAGAATTGTTCAGCTTGAAAATCCGAGGTTGGACTGATGGAGCATGTTTTTTTTGAGATGGTGAATCATCCCTGGCATAAGAGGGACAGTCTATATTCGGGAAAGGATGTCACACGCATGACGGCAAAAAGATTCAAATTTCTGGCAGTGCTTTTTCTGATGGCATTTTTGTTTCTGCCTCTGGCAGGATGCGGGGATGATGGGGGGTCAAAAACGGGGACGGACACGTCGGGCGGAGGGACGCCTGGATCGGACAGCAAGGTCGTTAGTGAAGTGACCGTCACCATGGGAGCAAGTCAGGTTGTTGCAGATGGAAGCAGCAACGTTGTGGTCCGGGCTTCCGTAAAAAATGCTGCAGGTGTTGGTTTACAAGGTGTGCGCGTGGACTTTCATACAACCCAGGGTACCTTATCTTCCGCAACAGCAACCACAGGTACGGAAGGGATCGCGACGGTACAGCTCACGTCCGGTACACGGGTGGGGACTGCGGTGATAACAGCCTCTGCGGAAGGGGTTGTCAAAACGGGTTCTGTCACACTGGTTGCAGGAACACCAGACAAGATCAGTGTGACCGCAGCTCAGACGACCATCAACGCAGGGGAAACTTCGGTATTGACCGCCCGCGTGACGGATTCCCATAATAATCCTGTACCGGGTGAGACCCTGCGCTTTTCCATTGTGACCAACCCCACAATTGGAGGGACGCTGTCTGCCGTTTCAGGGGCTACGGACGCGGATGGTGAAGTTCGCGTGACCTATACCGCAGGTCTTCAGATGGGTACAGAGGCTATCCGCTTTGAGCTGGCCAACAATGATCAGATATCACGGGACATCACCGTTAACGTCAATGCAGAGGCCCCAAGGGTGAGCTCGGTGACTCTGACGCTGGCGGAAAGCAGCATCGTTGCCGATGGGGTAAGGCAAAGGGCGGTGAGGGCTGTGGTGTTGGATACACAGAACCGTCCCATTCCTGGGCTTACGGTTCGATTCAGTACAACGCTGGGAACCCTTGTTGCCCAGGAAGATGATACGGACGCAAGCGGTGTTGCCGAGGTCATGCTGCGGGCACCGGTGAGGACGGGTATCGCCCAGGTAGAAGCCTGGGTTTCTGGTTACGCGGACGAGAAAACCGTTACCTTCATTCCCGGGCCTCCGGACAATACGCGATCACTTATTTCCGTACAGCCCGCAAGCATTCCGGCGGATGGGGTTTCGGAAGCCACGGTTACGATTGTGCTCGCGGATGCCCATGGAAATCCCATTGAAGATGGTACAAACGTAAGGCTTTATGCATCCTCAGGGACTGTCATTGAAAACAACTTAAAAGTTGCATCCGGCCGTGTTGCCTTCAAGGTCCGTTCGGCCAATACGCCGGGCGCGGCAAGCCTTTCTCTGGCAGATTATCCGGCCATTGCCTCCGCTTCCCTTGGTTTCGGAACCCTGGGATCCCAGATTCCCGCCAGCATTCGTCTGATCTCCATAAGCAATGATGAAATTGCGGTAACAGGCGTGGGGAGAACGGACAATGCCGGTGTTACTGTGCAGCTTGTGGACGAAACCGGCATCCGGGTACCGGATGTTGCTTACAACAATCTGAGGATCGCGTTCCTTGCACGTCCCAGTGGCGGGGAGATGATCAGCGGAGAAAATGCCAGTGGCACTCTGGCCAGCAGCACGGATGCCATTTCAATTATTACCAAGGACGGGTATGCGAACTTCAACCTCCGGGCGGGAACCCTGCCTGGTATTGTGGAAATACAGGTTGAGGCTGTGGATGCAGTGGGTGCCAGCCTGAACCCACGGGTGGTGACAGTGCTGCGGCAGATATCCATTGCGTCGGGTCCAGCGCATACCATTGCCTTGAGTACGGTCTCCAGGGATGCCATTGTTAACTTAAATGACGGACCTGACAATGGCTTGGAAAGCACACCGGGCTTTTACAGTCGGAAGCTGGGTCTGATTGTGACAGACCGTTATGGGAATGCGGTGCCCGATGGCACGATTGTGAATCTTGGGGTATTGGATTCGGTCATTGCATCCGGCGTTCAGGGGCGCACAAGGCAAAGTGCGAATCTGAGGGAATTTTCCCATACGGATGGTGGGGTGAATCTGGCAACGGCATCGGTCCTGCGCAATGGCATCAACCGGATGGTGGAGGCGAATGACAGGCTGGTGATCTTTAATGCCAGGGCAGAGGACAAAAGCCGCTTTGTGGCTGGCAATATCAGTTCGGGAAGCCTGGATGTCCAGAGGCTGTACGCTAATGGAGCGACAGGACTTCGTTATGCCATGGGCGCCAGTCTTTTGGGCGGTATGGTTTATGGTATTGATAAGGAAGGTGCCGCTCCTGTGGCAACCAAGGGAACGGTCAAGACCAAGCATGGCCTTGCGGAACTGCGACTGGTCTACCCTGCCAATACCAACACGATCCACCTGGGGGCCAATCCTGCAGCGGACACCCGGCATCAGCCCGTGGGATCTGCACGCTTGATTTTTGTGGCAACCAGCAGTGATGAAAGCGCCAGCCTTGTGGATGAAGGGACCCTGGTCTTTTCCTCCATCCTGCCCTGGGAGTTGCGTGTGAATCCCAAAACTATTCAAAGCAGCACGCAGATCTTGCTGGGCTTGGAAGACGGAGGCGATGATATCCCCTTACCCTTTGTCACCATTGTTCCTCAGGTGGAAATCACAAAGGGAGCGTTTGCCATTCAGGCAACGGCCTGTACAACGGGAATCAGTGGCACCTGTGTATCTACGGTGACCATAGGACCCGGTGCGCTGAAAGATGATACCGCCAACATCACATATTTCGCAGGAGATGCGGAGGTGACAGTCACCTATCGTCGTCCTGACGAGCCTTTCTGGCAGCTGACCGTAGCACCGACAAACATCGCAGGAAGCAGGGATATTGTCCTTACGCTGACGGAAGGTGGAACTCCGATTCCGGGCGTACAGATTACCTCTGATGTTGAGATGATCACAGGAGATTTCCATGTGACTGCGCCCTCTTGTGTCACAAACGCCTTGGGTTCCTGCACCTCCAGGGTTGCCATCACCGGAGCGGATCCTGCCCCAAGGGCTGCGGTTATTACGTTCACTGCGGGTAGTGCAGAGGCGGCCGTGGTCTATGAGCGTTAAGGCGCTTTAGATTTGAAAGAACGTAGAAGGGGGGGGATTTTCGCTCCCCCTTTTTTATTTCTTGGGGAAAAAATTAAGCATAAAAAGAGGGGAGGATCCGGATGGATCCTCCCCTCATGATTTTACCTTACGTGACTATGATGGATTACCCGACAAAGGCTTCTTCGGGGAATTCCATTACAGCAGCGGTCAGGTTCTTCACAGCGTCCATTTTGCCCATGGCGGTGGGAAGAAGCTGCTCGTAGAAGTATTTGGCCGTTGCGATCTGGCCATCATAGAAGGGCTTATCTTTTTTCTTGGCACCTTCAACGGCGGCCTTGGCTACAGCAGCACGCTCGGCCCATGCCCATGCCATAACCACGTCACCTGCAACTTCGCAGAAGGGGGTGGCGGAAGCAAAGGCGTCCAGGGCTTTTTCGCTCATGGCAGCGGCACCGATGGTCATGGCCACTTCACCAAGCTTGTTCAGGGCAGCCTGAAGGCTGTCAGCGATTTTTTCCAGGCCGTTTTCACGGGCCTTGGCAACGGTTTTGTTGATCTCGCCCATGAGATCCATGATGGGCTTGCCTTTGCGCATGCCGAGTTTGCGACCAAGAAGGTCCATGGCCTGAATGCCGTTGGTGCCTTCATAGATGGCCGTGATTTTGGCATCGCGGTAGTGCTGGGCCTGGGGATATTCTTCGATGAAGCCGTAACCGCCATAGACCTGAACGCCGGTGGAGGCCACTTCAACGGCCTTGTCCGTGCAGTAGGACTTGGCAATGGGGGTCAGGATTTCGATGAGACCTTCCCATTTGGTTTTTTCTTTTTCATCGGCCGTGGTATTGGCTTTGTCAAAGCAGCTGTTCAGGAAGTAAACCAGGAAGCGGCAGCCTTCCACATAGGCTTTCATGAACAGAAGCATGCGGCGTACGTCGGGGTGCTGGATGATGGGAACACCGGTCAGGTCGCCTTCAAGAACGGCCTTCAGGAGGTTGGGACCCTGGATGCGTTCCTTGGCATACTGGATGGCGTTGCAGTAGGAGGCGGTGGCAAAGCCAAGGCCCTGCATGGCCACACCCTGACGGGCTTCGTTCATCATGAGGAACATGTACTTCATGCCCTTGTTGGGTTCGCCGATGAGTTCGCCAATGCAGTTGCCCTTGGAGCCGAAGGCCAGGGTGCAGGTGGCGTTGCCATGGATGCCCATTTTTTCTTCGATGCCTACGGTTTCCACATCGTTGAATTCACCCAGGGATCCGTCGTCATTGACCCGGTACTTGGGAACAAGGAAGAGGGAGATCCCTTTGGTGCCTGCGGGTGCGCCTTCAATACGGGCCAGAACGGGATGTACCATGTTCTCGACCATGTCGGAGTCGCCACCGGAGATGAAGATTTTGCCGCCTTCAATCTTATAGGTGCCGTCACCCACGGGAGTGGCTTTGGTGACCAGAGCGCCTACGTCGGAACCGGCAACGGGCTCGGTGAGGCACATGGTGCCGCCCCATTTTCCGGTGAAGATGTTTTTCACATAGAGCTGCTTCTGCTTTTCGGTGCCGAAGGTGGCAAGGATGTTGCCGCAGCCGTGGGTCAGGCCGGGGTACATCATGAAGGCACAGTTGGCGGAGGTGAAGTATTCACCGGCAGCCATGGCCAGAAGGTGGGGCATGCCCTGACCGCCGAATTCGGGGTCGTCACACATGGCCAGCCACTGACCGTCGCAGAAGAGTTTGTAGGGCTTGTGGAATGAGGGGGGAACCTTTACCTGACCGTCGATGAGTTTTACGGCATCGGGATGACCGTTTTCTTTGTCTGCCATCTTGTTGGTGGGCAGGATTTCTTTGATGGCCAGGTTTCTGGCTTCGGTAACGATCATGTCGCAGGTCTTCTTGTTGAAGTCCGCATACTTCTCGAACTCGCTGAACTGGCTGACGTTGAATACTTCGTGCAGCAGGAAGTCCTGGTCTCTGCGTTCAATCAGTGGCATTTTCCATCTCTCCTTTTTGGTGGTTTGGTGATTTTTAAACCTGAACTTTGGGTGCAGACTGAAAATTGTGTGTTCCTGTTACCGTATGAGGAAACGCTGGGGACACAAAAAATCCAGCAATGCAGACACGACAGACGCCGTGGTAAAAACTATGGTTTTTGTGCGGGGTCAGGAAAAGCCCTTCAATCCGCCAGGTTGGGGATACGACCCCAGGTATCCGGTCCTTTGTGGTTTACCTGAATGTTTTTCAGCCTCTGCATATTCACTGAAAGTCTGATCCAATGATATGGTCAGGGTTTCGGGGTATTACAGGGGTTATTTATTTTACCCCCGACCATAAACTGAAGCGATGATCCTTTGCACGCATACTTTTAAATGCAACGGATGTCAATGGCCTATCCCCATGACTTTTGTGCTCACAGAAAAGTTGGGCGCCGCAGGGTTTTTTATGCTTCCGGATCTTTTTTGTTTTTTTCGTCTAGTTCGGGCTTTTGTGTTTCGCCAGTCTTGGAAGCCTGCTTGAAGTTCTGTATGGCTTTTCCGAGCCCGGAACCGATTTCGGGGAGTTTGGAGGCCCCGAAAACCACAAGGGCAATCACAAGGATGATAATCAGTTCCGGTATGCCGATGCCAAACATGACAGCTCCTCAAGTCTATGGTTTTTCAGCAGGAAATTTTATTTTATCAAGCACAGACCCTTATCACCAAGGTCGGCCCCATGTCAATTGTCAAAGTTGGGATGTGCAATGAGGATCAGAAGGAGAGGCTCCGATAAGAAGGGATTTTGGACGGAGATTTTTATTTTTTGGGGGCCGGAGGAGCAATGGGTGAGGTGTGCGGGCAGCGCATTCTGCCTGGGGAGCCCAAGGCCTTGGGAGGGAAAATCCAGTAAGAAGTGCAAGTAAGGCCTTGACGAATGGCGGGGCTTTGCCCATTGTAGATGCCGGATTTTTTTGAAACAAACGGTCTTTAAGGAGAAACACGATGAAAAAAATTTCCGGTGTGCAATTTACCGGTGCAAAGCGGTATGTACTTGACGATGAGCTGGCCAGTATTGTGAATATTTCCATGGCCCTGGAAATGCCCCTTCTGCTGAAAGGGGAACCTGGAACGGGTAAAACCATGTTGGCCCACGCCATTGCCGAGAGCTTGGGCATGCCGCTGACTATCCTCAATGTGAAGTCCAGCATGAAGCTCATCGAGGCCCTGTATCAATATGATACTCTGACCCGTCTTAACGACAGTCGTTTCGGGGATTCCAAACGGGATGTGAGCAATATCCGGGAATACATCCGCATGGGCAAGATCGGCCAGGCGTTCACGGCGGAAAGGCGTGTGGTGCTGCTCATTGATGAGATTGATAAGGCGGATACGGATTTTCAGGATGACATGCTGGATGTCCTGGACCAGATGCAGTTTGATATCATAGAGGTGGATGAAACGGTACGAGCAAACCACAGGCCTGTGATCATCATTACATCCAACGCTAAAAAGGACCTATCTGATCCCTTTCTCGGCCGCTGTAATTTCCATCACATCGCTTTTCCTGACCCGAAAATGATGCGGCGCATTATTGATGTGCATTTTCCCGCCATGGATACAAAGCTTGCGGAAAACGCCATAGAAACCTTTTATAAGCTGAGGGATGTGGATGGCATTGAGAAACGGCCTGCCACCCGAGAGCTGATCAACTGGATGCGGGCGCTGGATGCGGATCCGGATTTCAAGGCCGCAGATCTTGTGAAGGGGCAGGTTCCCTTTCTTGGGGTACTGTTTAAGAAAAGCCCGGACTATGAGCGGGTGACCCGTCTTGTGAACCGTCGGAAGGGACTCTGATTCCTGGGAGGATGGGTTCGTTCCGGAGGGGAGGTTTTTTTTCTTTCCGGAATGCATTGTCAACAGGCCCTGAAGGAAAACCTCTATGTTTGTAGCTTTTTTTTATCTTCTGAAAAATGTGGGAATCCCGGTGAGTCCCACGGCCTTCCTTACCCTGCATAAGGCCATGGGGATGGGGCTCATCCGATCCCTTGACGATTTTTACATGGCCTCCCGGAGCATCCTTGTGAAGAGTGAACGGCATTTTGATCTGTTTGATCAGGCCTTTGCCCATCATTTTGAGGGGGTGGAGCTTTCCGTGGAGGAGGGTTTTGAACTGGAGGCCATGGCGCGTGCTCTCCTTGATGAATGGCTGAAAGACCCCAAGGAGATCGCAAGGGCCCTGGGGCTGGATGAGGAAAAGATCGCCAGATTGTCTCCTGATGAGCTCATCGAATATTTCAAGGAGCGCCTTAAGGATCAGACGGAGCGCCATGACGGTGGCAACCGCTGGATCGGTACCGGAGGGACCTCGCCTGTGGGCCATTCCGGCTATCACCCCGAAGGCATGCGGGTGGGGGGCGTTTCCAGAAACAAGTCTGCGGTGAAGGTGGCTGGGGAGCGTCGCTACAAGGATTATTCCGCAAGCGGCCCCCTTACCCAGTCTCAGGTGGGGGAGGCTCTGAAACGGCTGCGGAACATGGCGCCCGTCGGTCCCAGGGACCAGGTGAATGTGGAGGCTACCCTGCGCCAGACCCTGAAAAACGCAGGGGAAATTGAGATCATGTTCGACCGCAGTCTGCGGGACAGGCTCAAGGTCATGCTGTTCATTGATAATGGCGGTTGGTCCATGGATCCTTACGTGGATGTGGTGCAGACCCTTTTTGATTATGCACGATCCCAGTTCAAGGAAGTGCGGACCTTTTTTTTCCACAACACCATCTATGACACCGTATGGGAAGACCCCCACAGATACAGAAAGCCTGTGCGTATCATGGATTTTGCCAGGAAAGACCCGGAAACCCGGCTGATTTTCGTAGGGGATGCCAGCATGGCTCCCTATGAGCTGATGGCCCGTAACGGAGCCATTCATATTCAGGATCGCAGTGGTCGGCCCAGCATTGAAAATCTGAAGTTTCTGGCGGAAACCTTTCCCCGCAGTGTGTGGCTGAATCCCGTACACCCCCGGATGTGGGGGTATACGGCCAGCATTAACCTGATCAGCCAGATTTTTCCCATGTATGCCCTTTCCCTGGATGGACTGGAAGAGGCGGTCACGGTTTTAATGCGTAAGAATTAGGGAATTTCTTCGGGACGAACCCGGAAGAGTTCGCAGGTGTTGTGGAAGACGATCTCGGCTAGCTCCTTTTCCGGAGTTTTCCGGATGGGAGCCAGGGTTTTCAGCACACTGGGCACAAAGGCAGGTTCGTTGCGCTTGTGGTGGTTGCGTTCCGGGGACGGAGTAAGGTAGGGCGCGTCCGTTTCAATGAGGATGCCGTCATCGGGCAGCATACGCACCATGCTCCGCAATTCCTCCCCCCTTTGTTTGTGGGTGAGAATGCCCGTGATGCCGATGTGAAGCCCCAGATCCAGATACCCCTTCATTTCCTCAAGGGTTCCGGAGAAGCAGTGTACCACACCGGAAAGCCCTGAGGGCGATATGCTGCGGAGCATATCGAGAAGTCTGCCCCGGGAGTCCCTTTCATGGAAAATGAGGGGAAGCTTCAGGGCTAGCGCCGCATCCACCTGGGCTTCCAGCCACTTTTCCTGCACATCCATGGGGGCATGCATGCGGTTGAAATCGAGACCGCACTCGCCCCAGGCCCTGACCTTTGTGCGGCGGGCCAGGGTGGTGAGGGCGCTGATGATGCTGCCGTTACAGCTTCCGCTGTCATGGGGATGGACCCCCACACTGGCAAAAAGGCCGGGGTGGGCTTCGCTCAGGGCAATGGCGGCCCTGGAACGTTCCAGGGTGATGCCCACAACCATCATGCAGCGTACGCCTGCATCCTGGGCCCGTGCAATGACCTCCTTCTGGTCTCGGCCATAGGCCCTTTCGTCTTCAATGTGGCAGTGGCTGTCAAAAAAACGCATGGCTTTTCCTTCTGTTGATCCTGTGGAATGACGCCTCCGATTTGCGGAGACCATGGCCCTTGTAGCACTGACTCCGCAGGAGGGCAAACGGTTCACGGAAAGTGCGGAAAAGGGCGCTGCTTATTAAACATGTGTTTAATTGTGGGGCCTGAAACTTGATTTCCGCAGCGCCTGTGTTTATGTAAGAGAGCTTTAAGAAAATATTCTTACAGGAGGAACCATGTTCAAGATCGTAAGGCGGGAAGAGCTTGTGGCATCTTCGGTGATTCTCCACGAGATCGAAGCTCCGAGGGTGGCGCGCAAGGCAAGGCCCGGTCAGTTTGTGATTTTAAAGGCTACGGAAACGGGGGAGCGCATTCCCCTGACCATGGCGGATACGGATCCTGAGGCAGGAACGGTAACGGTGATCTTCATGGTGGTGGGAAAATCCACAGCTCTTTTTGCCGGTCTGAAGGAAGGGGAGGGGTATGTGGATCTCATCGGCCCTCTGGGCCGTCCCACGGACATTGAAAAGGTGGGGCATGTGGTTTGCGTGGGCGGAGGCACGGGCATTGCCGTTCTGCATCCCATTGCCAGAGCCATGAAGGAGGCCGGAAACCGGGTGACCACCATTCTTGGTGCCCGGACAGCAGACTTCATGATCTTAAAGGATAAGATGGCCGGGCTTTCCGATGTCTTCATTGCCATGAGTGATGACGGGTCCACCGGAAAAAAAGGCTTTGTCACCGATGCCCTGAAGGGGATTCTTGGGGAAGACAGGCCGGATCTGGTGGTGGCTATCGGTCCTGTTCCCATGATGAAGGCGGTGAGCGAGATGACCCGGCCTGAAGCCATCCATACCCTGGTCAGCCTCAACCCCATCATGATTGATGGTACGGGCATGTGCGGGGGCTGCCGGGTGAGTGTGGGAGACAAGGTGAAGTTCGCTTGTGTGGATGGCCCGGAATTTGACGGGCATCGGGTGGATTTTGATGGCCTGGCCCAGCGTCTCAAGGCCTATAAAAAAGAGGAAGGCAGCGCCATGGAGGCCCATCACTGCCGCATGGATGCCCAGACAAAAACCCTGGAACAGGCCTGAAGAATCCGGAGGATCGGTATGCAGGAAGGAAAGAAGACAGCCAAAGACCGGCAGCCCATGCCGGAGCAGCCTGCGGGTGTGCGTCGGCATAATTTTCTGGAAGTGCCCCTGGGATACACGGAGGAAATGGCCATGGCCGAAGCCTCCCGCTGCATCCAGTGCAAAAATCCCCAGTGTGTTCAGGGCTGCCCTGTGGGGGTTCCCATTCCCCAGTTCATCAAGGCCATTGGCGAGGGCCGGTTTGCCGAAGGCATCCGCACCATCTGGGAAAAGAATGCCCTACCTGCGGTCTGTGGAAGGGTCTGCCCCCAGGAGAGCCAGTGTGAGGGGCTCTGTGTTCTTGGGAAAAAGGGCAGCCCCGTGGCCATCGGCAATCTGGAGCGTTTTCTGGCGGATTGGGAGCGGGCAAAGGGCGACGGCTCTTTGCCGGAAAAAAAGGCGGCCACGGGCAAGCGGGTGGCGGTTGTGGGCAGCGGGCCTGCGGGTCTCACCGTGGCGGGGGATCTGGTTCTGAAAGGCCACGACGTGACCCTTTTTGAAGCCTTTCATAAGCCAGGTGGGGTTTTGATCTACGGGATTCCCGAATTCCGTTTGCCCAAGGCCATTGTGGAGGCGGAGGTGAAAACCCTGGAAAGTCTCGGGGTGAAGATCGCCTGCAACACGGTGGTGGGCCGGGCCGTGGATGTGAGTGAGCTCTTTGCAGAGGGGTTTGATGCGGTCTTTGTGGGTGTGGGCGCAGGCCTTCCCCGGTTCATGAATATTCCCGGAGAAAATCTGATCGGGGTGTATTCGGCCAATGAATACCTGACCCGGGCCAATCTGATGAAGGCCTATGATCCCGCCTATGACACCCCCATGGCCACAGGTCGGAATGTGGTGGTGGTGGGCGGCGGCAATGTGGCCATGGATGCGGCCCGTACGGCGTTGCGCATGGGTGCGGAATCCGTGAAAATCGTGTACCGCAGATCCCGGGAAGAGATGCCCGCCCGTCTGGAAGAATCCCACCATGCGGAGGAGGAGGGTGTGGAATTTTTCCTCCTTTCCAATCCCCTGCGTTTTGACGGGGATGGGGAGGGCCGTCTGACCACCGTCACCTGTGAACGCATGACCCTTGGGGAGCCGGATGCTTCGGGCAGGCGCAGGCCTGTGCCCATGGAAGGCGGGGATTTTACCATGGACTGTGATCTGGCCATCATTGCCGTGGGATCGGGTGCCAACCCCCTTCTCACCAGCTCGGAGCCGGATATTCGCCTCAACCGCTGGGGGAACATTGATGCGGATCCGGAAAACGGCAAAACCACCATGCGGGGGGTCTGGGCCGGCGGTGATATTGTGACCGGAGCGGCTACGGTGATCCTTGCCATGGGTGCTGGCCGGAAAGCCGCTGACAGCATGCATGATTATCTGATGCGGGGCTGGTAAGGCATGGAGGGCGATGTGTTGCAGGGCGTCTGCCTGAACACGGCCCTTGGCGGTCTGCGTCTGCTGTGTGACGAAAGGGGGCTGCGCTTTCTGCTTTTTGAAGGGGAAGCGGGGCCCTTTTTTGTGCCAAGCGAAGGCCATGGGCTGCTGCGTGAGGCGGGGGATCAAATTCGGGCTTTTCTGGATGGAAGGCTGCGTTGTTTTGATCTTCCTCTGGCGCCGGATGGGACGGTGTTTCAGCGGCGGGTCTGGAGTGTGCTTCAGGCCATTCCCTATGGAGAAACCCGTTCCTATGGCGAGGTGGCCCTCGCGCTGGGCCAGTCGGGAGCGGCAAGGGCTGTGGGGCGGGCCAACGGGAAGAATCCTCTGCCTGTTTTCATTCCCTGCCATAGGGTGATTCTTGCGGGCGGCGGTTTGGGCGGATACAGCAGCGGATTGGCGAGGAAGCGTTTGCTGCTGGATCTGGAGGCCGGAAGATAGGCGTCTTGGGTATTTTTGGGAAAAAAGCCCGGCGGGAGACAGGGGAAAGCCCCGTGTCGTTCCGCCGGGCTTTTTTTAGAAGAAGATCAGGGAAATCAGTACAAAGCAGGGAACAAGAATACCGATGGACCAGGCCATATAGCCGAAGAAGCTGGGCATTTTTACGCCCTGATCTTCGGCGATGGAGCGTACCATGAAGTTGGGGGCGTTGCCGATGTAGGTGTTGGCTCCCATGAAGACCGCGCCTGCAGAGATGGCGAGGAGGGTGTCGGCCATGTCTGTCATCAGGTGGGCCGCGTCGCCGCCTGCGGTATTGAAGAAGACCAGGTAGGTCGGTGCATTGTCCAGGAAGGAGGAAAGTACGCCGGTGAGCCAGAAGTACATCAGATTGACGGGCTCCCCGTTGTGGGAAACGAGGTTGATGACACTGGCGAGTGCGCCTTTTTCACCCGCTTTGAGAATGGCGATGGCGGGGATCATGGAGATGAAGATGCCGAAAAAGAGTTTGCCGACTTCAAGAATGGGAAACCAGTTGAAATCGTTTTTTTTGCGGCTTTCCGGATGGGTAAGCTTGAGGGAGAGGCCGGCGATGACGAGAAGGAGGACGTCCCGTGCGATGTTCTGCAGCTCAATGGGGACATGGTAGAGGGTGACGGAGATATGGGGGTTCCACATGCCGGAAAGGAGGACGGAGCCCACTACGCCGAGAAGGAGCAGCAGATTGACCGTGCCTTCGATGCCGAATTTTTCTCCCTTGCCCGCGGCCTCGCCCTTGGGCATGGGTTTGCCTTCTTTGGCGAAGAGAACGGAATCGAGGATGAAAAAAAGGGTGAGAAGAATTGCGGAAAGGATGACCATGGGGAGGAACATGTGGATGGTCGTCCAGAAGAAGGACACGCCTTTGAGGAAGCCGAGGAAGAGCGGGGGGTCTCCCAGGGGGGTGAGGGAGCCGCCGATATTGGCCACAAGGAAGATGAAAAAGACCACGGAGTGCACCTTGAAACGACGATGGGCGTTGGCGCGCAGCAGGGGACGTATGAGCAGCATGGCGGCGCCCGTGGTTCCCATCCAGCTGGCCAGAAGTGTGCCGACGAGAAGAATGGTGGTGTTGAGCAGGGGCGTGCCGACGAGGCTGCCCTTCAGGCGGACGCCGCCTGCCACGGTGAACAGGGAAAAAAGCAGAATGATGAAGGGGATGTATTCAAGAAAGAGGGTGTGCACCGTTTCGTAAAGCGCCAGGGAAAAGCCGAACTGGATGGTGAAGGGGATGAGAAAGGCCAGGGCCCAGAGCAGGGAGATTTTGCCGAAATGATGATGCCAGAAATGGGGCATGGTGAGGGGAAAAATGGCGATGGACAGAAGCATGCAGGCAAAGGGAATGACCCAGATGCCGGACAGCAGGGCGCCATCGAGATGGGGGCCGCCATGGTGTCCGGCATCGGCGGCGAAGGCCAGTACGGGCAAAAAAAGGGCTGTCAGCACGGTGGCGAGGACAGCCGGAAATTTGGGGGAACGCCAGTTGAGCATGATTGGTCTCCTGTTATAAGTCTATGTGATTGAGCTTTTTTGCAAGCTCAATGATCTGCCGGACCCTGGAGGTCTTTGTTTGTTTCTTTGGGAGAACATTGCCCGTGGATTCTTTTTGAAAAGAAATGAAACCATAAAGGCGAAATCCCAGGTCTTTTGCTCTCCAAAAGAGGGTGAAAAAAACTAGCCCAAGGTTGTAAGGAATTCAACACTTTTTTGGAAAGAGCCCGCCTCCCGTGGGCCTGGTGCAAAAGCCTGCGGGAGGCAGTGCTTTTTTGTCTAAAAATGTTTCGAATGGTCCGGTTCGGGGCGGAAAGACCGGATCCGGCTGGATGGCGGAAAGCGCTCATCTCTCCTTGACCGAATTTTTATGAAAGGGTATAGGTGAAAATCCGTAATGAAATGCGGGGGATTCTGATGGGGTCCCCCTGGTTTGACACCTAAAAGTCCGGAGGTACCATGAAGAAGAGATGGCTTGTTCTTGCTGCAGCACTGCTGTTTTCCTGTATTGCGGGCCCTGTCCTGGCCAAGGAGATCAAACTGGCCTTTGACTCGGATCCGGTTTCCCTTGATCCCCATGTCCAGCTTTCCGGGGGCATGCTGCAATACTCCCATATGGTGTTCGATCCTCTGGTCCGCTGGACCCAGGACATGAAGTATGAACCCCGTCTTGCGGAAAAATGGGAGCGTATTGACGAGCTGACCATGCGTTTTCATCTGCGCAAGGATGTGACCTTCCATTCCGGCAATCCCTTCACCGCCAAGGATGTGCAGTGGACCCTGGCCCGTCTCAAGGAAAGCCAGGATTTCAAAGGTCTTTTTGAAACCTTTGTGGAAGCCCGTCCTGTGGACGCCCACACCGTGGACATCATTACCAGCAAGCCCTATGGTCTTGTGCTGAGCATGGCCACGTATATTTTTCCCATGGACAGTGCCTTTTACTCCGGCCTTGACGAAAGCGGCCAGCCCAAGGGCGCCATCGTGAAGACGGGACCCAGCTTCGCCAACGCCAATGAATCCGGAACCGGCCCCTTCCGGGTGACCTTCCGTCAGCATGGGGTGCGTACGGTATTTGAAAGGTTTCCCGGATACTGGGACAAGACTTCGCCCGGCAATGTCACCAAAATGGTGCTGACTCCGATCAAAAACGATGCTACCCGTGTGGCCGCGCTGCTGTCCGGTGACGTGGATTTCATTGTGCCGGTTCCTCCCCAGGATCAGGACCGCATTGATCAGCATCCGGATGTGAAGCTGGTCACCATGTCCGGTACCCGCATCATTACCCTCCAGATGAACCAGAAGCGTCGTCCCGAGTTTCAGGATGTGCGGGTGCGTCAGGCCATTGTTTACGCCGTGAACAACGCAGGCATCGTGGACAAGATCATGTGGGGCAGGGCGACGGTCGCGGCGCAGCAGAGCCCCAAAGGGTACTCCGGCTATAACGAGAACCTGAAACCCCGCTATGATCTGGAAAAAGCCCGGAGGCTGATGAAGGAAGCGGGTTATGAAAAAGGGTTCGAGGTATCCATGATCTCGCCCAACGACCGCTACGTGAACGATGCCCGTATCGCTGAAGCCGTGGTTTCCATGCTTTCCCGCATCAATATCAAGGTGAATCTCAAGACCATGCCCAAGGCCCAGTACTGGGACGCCTTTGACGCCCAGGTGGCGGATATCCAGCTCATCGGCTGGCATTCGGACACGGAGGATTCCGGAAACTTCACCGAATATCTGGCCATGTGCCCCAGCAAAGAGACGGGCTACGGACAGTACAACTCCGGCAACTACTGCAACCCCAAGGTGGACGCCCTCACCCTGGCCTGTCAGACGGAGACGGATCTTGAAAAGCGTAACGCCATGCTGCGGGAGATCGAGCAGATCCTTTATGACGACGCCGCCTTTGTTCCCCTGCACTGGCAGGATTTGTCCTGGGCATCGAGGAAGAACCTTGAAACGGAAAAAATCGTCAACGTCATGGATTTCCCCTACTTCGGAGATCTTGTCGTGAAGTAAGGGCTGTCCTGCAACGGCGCCTGGAAGACGGAACGATACCACAGGGGGCCCTGGGCCCCCTGTGGTAAAAATTTGTTTTTTACGGGCGGGTTCATCAACTTCAATCCCTTCGGGTTTCTTATGTTTGCATTCATTATACGCCGGATCACCCAGGCGGCTTTCGTTATGCTGGTGATCAGCTTTTTGGGTTTTTCCATACGCCAGCAGATCGGAGATCCTGTGCGGGATCTGGTGGGGGTCAGTGTCTCGGCTGCGGAGCGGGAGGCCCTCAGGGACCAGCTGGGATTGAACGATCCCTTTTTTGTGCAGTATGTTCGTTTTTTAAAGGGGGTTCTGCAGGGGGATCTGGGGCATTCTTTTTTCTTTAAAAAACCGGCTTTGGACGTGATCCTTGCAAAAATGCCAGCGACCCTGGAACTGGTTTTCTGCGCGGGGCTGATCATTGTGGTATTTTCCATTCCTTTGGGGATGTATGCAGCCATCCGGCCGAAAAGCTTTTTTTCGCGGCTGATCATGGGTGGCAGCATTGTGGGCGTATCCATTCCGGTTTTTCTTACGGCCATTTTACTGATTTATGTGTTCGCCGTTCTCCTGGGCTGGTTGCCTTCCTATGGTCGCGGGGATCTGGTGTCCATAGGCGGCTGGCAGACGGGTATGCTCACCGTTGATGGCTGGCTTCATCTGATTCTGCCCTCCATTGCCCTTTCTTCCATCATGCTGCCGCTTTTTATCCGTCTCATTCGTTCGGAAATGATGGAGGTGCTGGAGTCTGAATATGTGAAGTTCGCCCACGCCAAAGGGCTTTCTCCCTTTCGGGTCTGGTTCGTTCATGGGTTCAGAAACACTCTGCTTCCTGTGATCACCGTGGGAGGGGTACAGATCGGGACCATGATTGCCTTCACCATACTCACGGAAACGGTTTTTCAGTGGCATGGCATGGGCTTTATGTTTCTGGAGGCCGTTCAGCGGGCCGATACCTCCCTTCTTGTGGCCTATCTCATGGTGGTGGGATTTCTCTTTGTGGTGGTGAACACCCTTGTGGATATCCTCTATGGCATCGTCAACCCCAAGGTTCGTATTTCAGGCAGGAAATAGATGATACACTGGCAACGATTCAAAGAATCCTACCTTTTTTACAGCTTCAGAAAAGACCGGGTAGCCCTCACAAGCTTCGGTATTTTTGTGATTTTGATGATCATGGCTTTTTCTGCGCCCTGGCTGGCTCCCCATAATCCCTATGACACGACCACCATTGATATCATGGATTCCAACCTGCCTCCGGCCTGGATGGAGGAGGGGGAAGCCCGTTTTCTGATGGGGACGGATATTCAGGGCAGGGATCTTTTGTCCACCATGATGTACGGCATGCGGGTGTCCCTTCTGATCGGTATCGGCGCTGTGCTGCTTCAGGCTGTTCTGGGGATTTTCATCGGTCTTGTTTCGGGATACGCAGGGGGAAAGGTGGATGCCTTTCTCATGCGCCTTGCCGATGTGCAGCTTTCCTTTTCCACCCTCATGGTGGCCATTTTCATTTCTGCCATTTTTCAGGCCGCCTTTGGCGTGGGGCGCTACGAGCAGCTTGCCGTGCCCATTCTCATTCTTGTCATCGGCCTTGCGGAGTGGCCCCAGTACGCAAGGACTGTGCGCGCTTCCGTTCTGGGTGAAAAGGGTAAGGAATACGTGGAAGCCGCACGGGTGATCGGTCTGCCTTCGGGTCGGATCATGTTCCGTCATATTCTGCCCAACACCCTTTCCCCTGTGCTGGTGATTTCCACGGTGCAGGTGGCCAATGCGGTGATGAGTGAGGCGGCTCTCTCCTTTCTTGGCCTGGGCATGCCCGTGACCCGGCCCTCTTTGGGCTCGCTGATCAATTCCGGTTTTGAGTATATTTTTTCCGGATCCTGGTGGATCACCCTTTTTCCCGGAATGCTGCTTGTGCTGGTGGTGCTGGTGATCAATCTTCTGGGCGACTGGCTGCGGGATGTGCTCAACCCCAAGCTTTATAAGGGATGATTTTCGATGGAACATCTGCTTGAAGTCAGGGATCTTGAGGTGCGCTTTGCTCTGCGCTCCGGAGATTTCACCGCCATAGACAAAATACGCTTTAGCCTGGACCGGGGCGAGCGCATGGGGCTTGTGGGCGAATCCGGTGCGGGAAAGTCCGTGACGGGCTTTTCCATCTTAAACCTCATCAGTAAGCCTGGGTATATCGCCGGAGGCCAGATTTTTTTCCGGGGCCGGGATCTTGCAGGACTCTCTGTTGCGGAAATGCGTTCGGTGCGGGGCAACCGCATCAGCATGATTTTCCAGGATCCCATGATGACTCTGAATCCGGTGATGACCATCGGGGATCAGATGGTCGAAACCCTCATGGCCCATCGCAAGATTTCCAGGGCTTCGGCGGAAGCCCTTTCCGTGGAAAAGCTCAAAGCCGTCCACATTCCTTCTCCGGAAACCCGGCTGCGCCAGTATCCCCATGAGTTTTCAGGCGGCATGCGCCAGCGCATTGTCATTGCCATTGCCCTTCTCACGGATCCGGATCTCATCATTGCCGATGAGCCCACCACAGCCCTGGATGTGACCATACAGGCGGAGATCATGGATCTTCTGCTGGAGCTGTGCACACTGCAGAAGATGGCCATGATCCTCATCACCCATGATCTTGGCGTGGTCAGCCAGGTGACGGAGAAGATCGCTGTCATGTATGCGGGCCGTATTGTGGAAATGGGTTCTACGGAAAACATCGTGGCCAATCCCCAGCATCCTTACACAAAGGGCCTGATCCGGGCCCTTCCCGGAAGCCGTGAGGCCGGTGTGCGTCTCTACCAGATTCCCGGAAGTATGCCCAACCTCTCTTCCATTCCCGAGGGTTGTGCCTTTAACCCCCGGTGCGAGATGGCTCTTGATCTCTGCCGACATGAGACGCCGGAGCTGAGGCAGCGGGGGGCTTTTCAGCGGCAGGTGGCCTGTCATCGTGTGGGAGAGATTCCGGAAAAAAAGAGTGAGCCGTGCTTTCCGGCCGGGCATGGGGAAGGAAATGAGAATGGGTAAAAATCTTGCGCTTCTCACCCTGAACAAGGTGGTGAAGCATTTTGATATTTCAGGGGGCTTTTTAGATCAATTGCGGTTTCAGGGGCTTCGTCCCCGCCTTGAGAAAACGCGGGTCCATGCCTTAAATGATGTGAGCCTCACCCTTGAAAAGGGGGAAACCTTAAGTGTGGTGGGGGAATCCGGATGTGGCAAATCCACTCTGGCGCGTACGGTGATGGGGCTGTATCGCCCGGATTCCGGTGAAATCTACTATGGAAAAGACCGCATTGATCACCTGGACAGTGGTGAAATGCTGGTACACAGGCGCAAAATGCAGATGATTTTCCAGGATCCCTATGCGTCTTTGAATCCCCGCATGACCGTAAGGCAGACTCTGGAAGAACCTTTACGTTTTCATCATCCGTCCATATCCGAAGGGGAGGTGCAGGATCGGGTGGCCCTGGTGATGGAGCAGGTGGGGGTGAACCCTCGCTGGGGTGAGCGCTACCCCCATGAATTTTCCGGAGGCCAGCGGCAGCGGGTGTCCATTGCAAGGGCTTTGATGGTGGATCCGGAGTTCATTGTGGCCGATGAGCCCATATCCGCCTTGGATGTATCCATTCAGGCCCAGATTCTGAATCTGCTCATGGAAGCCCAGGAAATGCGGGGGCTGACCTATATGATGATCACCCATGATCTTTCCGTGGTGGCCCACATTTCAACCCGTGTGGCGGTGATGTACCTCGGCACCCTCTGTGAGCTGGCCTCTGCGGCCAATCTCTTTGAAACGGCGCGTCATCCTTATACCCGGGCTCTTTTATCGGCCATTCCGAGACTGGGACAGAAAAAGCCTGCGCATATCAAGCTTAAGGGAGAGGTGCCTACCCCCATCCATCTGCCTTCAGGATGCGTTTTCCATGGCCGCTGTCTTTATGCCAATGAGCGCTGCCGCAGGGAGGTTCCCCAGCTGCTTGCGGGGGGCTCTGGCGTGTTTGTGGCCTGCCACGGCGTGGAGGAGGGCAGGATTTCCTGATGCGAGGCAATGCCTGAGGTTACCAGGTGTAAGAGATGTTGATGGCCCCGTAGCTCTGGGGGTCCTTTTGGGCTTTGTATTCCCGTGTTCTGTGGATACGGGCGTAGATGATTTTAAAACGGTGGACAATGAGGCCCAGTCCCCAGGAGAAATCCCCAGCCCAGGGATCCCTGGCGACGCTGGGGCTGTCTGCGAAGGTGTTGCCGTCCAGAAGGAGATTGCGGAGGACAAGGGATCCGGATGCGCCCACAAAGGCATGGATCCCCATGCGCTGCAAGGGGGGTTTCAGTCTGGGATCCTCCGTGTCTACGGGCAGATGGGTTTCCGTCACAGGCCGGATGTGTCCGTTCCCGAAATCCTTGGGCAGATGCCAGCCAAAGCGGAGTTCCGCTCCGCATCCCGTATAGGTGAAGGCATTGCCAATACCCCATTCCACTCTGGGAATCAGATCCACTCCCAGTCCATGCCGGTTTTCCCCTGAGGCGAGAAGCCATTTGCGGTTGTAAAAAAGCTGAACCACAGGCTCGTTTTTCAGCTGATGCTTCCACCCCTTGGGCTGGTCCCAGCCCTGCCATTCATGGATAAGGCGCTGGGTGTCTTCGGCCATGGAATATTTTCCCACAAGACCCAGCCCGATTTCCCAGGAACTTAAGCGCCATGCGCTTCGTTTCATCAGAGCGAACCCCAGATAGCTGAGGCCCGCGTAGGGCCTTTCATCCGGTGTGTAGGCCTCGTTCAGGGTGTCTTGGGGGGTGTAGATGTTCTGACCGAAACTTAAGGCAAAAAGACGGTCGTCCGTGCCTTCCCCCACAAGGGGGATGCGGTCGATGAGGGCATGCACTTTTTCGGTCAGTGCCGGAGAGGCGAAGGGCACCTGAGCGGAGGCATAGCTGAAGCGGATGCCGTTGGTATAGTCCCGGTCTGTGCCGAAAATCGTATCATTTTCAAAATAGGCGGATACGGTTGTGGGGGAGGTTGGGGCAGACGCATCTGCGGATCTGGCGGAGCAGAGGGGGGTAACCAGAAAAACGATTGCAAGAAAAGGTATTTTTTTCAGCATAATAGCTTCCGAGGCTTGGGTTTTTCAGGATGCAAATCCAAAAAATATCAGGAAGCCTGAGTAAGCGCAATGGAAAGGTGCTTGCAGAATCTGAGGGCAGGAATTATTATTCCACACATGCGTCCTCACACATTTGGACTTGCAGGACACGAAAAAAATTTATCCGAAAGGAGGCTGTGGTTCCTGCCCTGCCAAAGGAGCCCGATTCATGTTGTCCCTTACCATCCTTTTACTTGTTTTTCTGATGCTTTCCGGTTTTTTTTCCAGTTCGGAAACAGCTCTCTTTTCCATTTCCCGCGCCCGCGCCCACCATATGGCCAAAGAAGGCGGACGGGCGGATCAGCTCATTTTGCGGATGAAGGAAAAGCCCCACCGGCTTCTGGCCAGCATTCTAATTGGCAATAATATGGTAAATATCGGGGCGTCCGCCATTGCCACAGCCCTGGCCATCCAGCAGTTTGAAAGCCACGCCATTGGCATTGTCACAGGGATCATGACCATTCTGATCCTGATTTTCGGGGAAATTCTGCCCAAATCCCTGGCGACCCGGAACAATCTTTTCATTGCCCGCATGGTGATTTTTCCCATTCACTGGTTTTCCATTCTCTGCTTTCCCCTGATCTGGCTTCTGGATTTCATTCCCCTTCTCACGGGACGTCTGGAGCGTCTGCCCACCGTCACAGAAGAAGAACTCCTCTCCATTGTGGAGGTGGGGCAAAAGGAGGGAGAGATCAAGGAAGAGGAGAAGGATCTGATTCGTAATATCTTCGAATTTGATGATATTTCAGCAGATGAGATCATGACGCCGAGAAGGGATATGTTCGTGGTGGATCTGGAGGAAAAGGTGGATTTGAACCAGATTCTTGCCTCGGGTTTTTCCCGTATTCCTCTCATTGATGGAAATCTGGATGAGGTGGTGGGGGTGATGCATGTGGGGGATATCTTCCGTTTTCAGACCACCCACGGCCGTCTGCCGGATTTTCGGGAGGTCATGCGAAAACCCTATTTCATACCCGAATCCAAAAAAATTGACACCCTCCTTGCCCAGTTCAAGATACGCAAGCAGCACATGGCCATTGTGGTGGATGAGTATGGCGGAGTCTGCGGCCTTGTGACCCTTGAAGATGTGATTGAGGAGATTGTGGGGGAAATTTCCGATGAATCCGACAAGGATGAGGATCTTGTGAAGGAGGTGGCTGCCGGAGAATGGGTGGTGCTGGGCAAGATTGCGGTGGAGGATGCCAACCGGGTATTCCCGGAAGCCCTGCCGGAATCTCCGGACTATGATACCCTCTCTGGATTTCTCCTCCACCATATCGGCCGCATTCCCATGGAGAATCAGACCTTTGTCATCGCGTCTTATGTGATTACGGTTCTTACCATGGACGGCAACCGCATCCTGCGCCTGCGGGTCAAGTATGCGCCTCCGGGGCTGAGTGAGGTGGAGGTTCGGAAAGACTGACTGGCCGGAGGGGGGTGTCCTGCACAAAAGATCCCGAAGGCCGCATAGGGCCGGAAGCCTGCCCTGTCACGCTTGGCTTGTTGTTCATACGCCTGAAACAAATTCTTTCAAAATGAACCTTGTTTTGTGCGATGCAATAGGGTAAGAAAAAAGGCGTGGGAGTTCTTTAGATTCCCTATCCTTTTTCAACCACGACATGCGGTGTTGCCATGTTTTCCATTCGAGCGGATGTAGAAAAAAATCGGTTGTACATTACCATCGGTATTCTGGAGTCCCACGGAGAAATTCTGAATCTTCTTACGGAGATTGAGGATATCCTGCCTCAACTTTCGCCGGGTTTTACCTGTGTGACAGATCTGCGGCAGTATCGGCGTGTGGGCGACTCCGGAGAAGAAGTGATCCTCCAGGTACAGCGCTGTCTGAAAAGGGCGGGTATTGTCCGGGCCATCCGGATTGAGCGGCGTCAGGCCCTTCCGGAGCATGTGCAGTTTGAAACAGGAAGCCTTGAGGCAGGCTACCCCACGGATCTTGTGCGCAGTCCCGAGGAAGCGGAAAACCTGCTGGCAGCCCTGGAAGAACAGGCCTGAGCATAAAAAAGATGGTTTCTCCAGGAGATTTCCCCTGATTCCGGATCCAGCCTTGTTCCTGTGGCGTGTCAGAGAAGAAGCCCGGAGAAAAGATGCATGGCAAGGCCACCGTGGCGAAAGGCCCGGATCCGGAGACCTTTCGGAGGAGAAAAAGCGGTGTTCTGGGGCAGTATGATTCCAGCCTTCCATCCTCGCCACTTTGCCGAAAGCTGTGGGCCCAGGTTTTTTGCCAGGGCTTCGGCTTCGTTTTTTTTCTGCATGCGCAGACCATAAGGTGGATTGAGTACGATGAGGCCAGGTGGGCCCAGAGGAGGGGTGAGGGAGAAAAAGTCAGCGGTTTGTA